>Ga0315291_10003449_pt1 | contig 20456 bp, 32 predicted proteins | sample YL17G12_20_MG_FD_203070 | JGI IMG/M metagenome (GOLD analysis project Ga0315291, IMG submission 203070) | Sediment microbial communities from Yellowstone Lake, YNP, Wyoming, USA - YL17G12_20 | ecosystem: Environmental > Aquatic > Freshwater > Lake > Sediment | place: USA: Wyoming | collected...
TTTGTATCATAACCAATTGCTCTGGCCGCACCAACCCAAAGTCCATCATCCATAGAGACTTTAATCTCTGCCAAATAATCAGACATACGGTTTATAATAGCAATTCTAACATCTCGGTCTAAGAAATCCAGGAAATCTAAAGACCAAGAATCCATTTTCTTATTAATATCCGCCCACGCAGCAGCAAGTTGATCTTTTGGAATCAACGTCCTTTCTGGCAAACTAAAATCAGAGCGTTTAGGAGGTTCTTTTACGCCATATTTGTTCCAGGCATAATGCAATTTCATTCTTTTAAGCTGAGAAATCGAGTAACCCGCGAATGTAAATTTAGCACGTTTTGATATAAATTCAGATTTGTTGTCAATTAATTTTTGCCCAAACTTAGTAACCTTAACATAATCACTAGGATCTGTCCACAAAAGAGAAATTATATTTGGATTACACGCAGAGGCTAAGTTGAAAAACTTTCTTATATCAAAAATAACGGCATCAGGATCTTTGCACTCAGCTTGTTCGAATTTTTGCATAAACCCAATAAAATATTCAACCGGAGGAATCGCAATACCGTGAAAATCTTCATCTGAAGTTTCTGTATTAGTTCCGTAGCTATGTGAGCCGGTACGGACATACAGAATAGTATTGTCCGCAAGCCACTTTAAATTAGTTTCAAACATTATACTTTACCTATTAAATTATACACAAATCCAGACAGGGCCATACTCCTAAATCTATTAAGTAATTCACCAATATCTTCTGAACAAGGAGACATTGTAGAGGCCTCAAACCACGAAGTTCTATCGTTAATAAACTTCACTTCATATTCTTTTATTTCTGGCCATGGAGCAAATAATCCAAAAAATGACTTAATATATTCTAATGGAGTAGGCTCACGAATATATATCACGTTCATAACGATAGGCCCGTAATTAGCATCTTCCATAGACACAAATTTAAAAGTTAGCATATTAGTTGGCCGTCTTTAAATCCGTTAAAAATAATTTTTTCTTCGCTACAACCAGAGGGCCGATCATATTCGATCAAATGAATCCCGCAGTTACCAATCGTTTTTTCCTCATTAAACCACTCTGGAGGGCGCCCAAACCACATCATCAAAAACAATTTAATTACAGCGCCGTGAGCTACTATGATATTATTTCCCTGTTTAAATGTATCAAAGCTCTGAGAGATTCTTATGGCGGCGTCGAATGGGCTTTCTCCCATAGGATATCTAGCCCAAAACTTTCCATTAAAACGTTTGCACAAGTTCCAGGTTTTATATTCTGCCGGAAATTTTGCCTCTATCTCATTATCTTCTAATCCGTCAAATAAACCAAACTGTTGTTCACATAAAAATATATTCTCTTTACAATGTACATGCGCATGATAATTGATTAAATCATGCCCTTGCTCATATAATGTATCATAAATAATTTTGGCCGTATCTCTAGTTCTACGGTAAGGAGAGTTCCACAAAGTCATATGAGCCCAACTATACCCATAAACAGATGTGAATTTATTTCGTAATTGCCTGGCCGCCTCTTTTGCCTGATCAATACCGCGACTTGATAACGCAATTTCGTGATCAGGCAAATTTAAGTGTAGTCTCTTATCTACATTAGCTTGAGACTCACCATGTCTAATTAAATATATTTTACTCATTGTTATTGCTCACATGGGTACAGTCTCTTCCACACCAACCACTTTCAGTCGCAGAAGCTTTCCCGCAGCTACAAATAGGCCCATCTTTGGCATCCGTAAATTTTGGATCTGGTCCCGGCTCCGGCTGAATAATAAATCCCAGACGCCTTTCTCTTGACTTCAATCTGTTGGCCCCAAATTCTTCCATGAATTTTTTAAATTTCTCATTGCCTACAGAATATGACTCGTCATCATATGTAATTCCTTCAGGGTCGGTTCTATAATCCCAAATATTACCGAACACCACCTCATTATCGTCATTAACTATAATTTCTAGTGCAAGCCCAAATGGATGTAGTACTTTACGGTTTATCTCAAAAAGCAGTCCACTGTCAAGCAAAAATTCAGGAGTATTTTTTATTTTAATAGTTTTCATTTATTGTTTTTCGCTTATTCAATGGGCCTTTTATGTTTATTTAAACGAAAATAAACTGAATCAACTATGCTTCTTCTTATTCTTTGAAGGTGAACTAAATGCATCATTTCATAATGAGAAGGAATCCTAAAATGAGAAACAGTCACAGGAAGCCCAATAGCAACATCATCATCCATTTTTATCTGCACAAATGTATAATACTTTACCTTTGATTTTAATGATTCTCCGGTATTCCGATCTACAACGTCAATAAGCATTCCAATAAAACATGGTCCGAAAAACTTTAACTTTCTGCCGCCAGTATATGTCTCTACCGTATTATTTGGTATAACATGATCTTTTCTTATCGTCGCTTCAAAATCGCTATGCCCAAGAAACAACCCCAAATTCTGATCTAATAAAGAGCATACCTCAGCAGCCTGCTTGTTACCACGAGAAATGTTAAACGGAATATTGTTTTCAATCAATTTAATATATTCCTGAAATATACGAGATTGAATCGGAGAGCCAACATTCGAGTGCTTCATATGTACAAGATACCCAACCATATCTTCCGGAGATTGGTTGATAATATTCTTGTACGATTGATACATTAGTAATTTCTGAATTGATTTGTCTTGCGCCTCATTTCTTTTAATACTATCTATTTGATCATTAATAACTTCTAATAGAGTATTTAATTCTTTGTCATATTCTTGATTTATTAATATGTGTTCTTCTGGATTGACGTCAGTAGTGACAAGCCGATCTAACCACTCTGAATTAGATGTACTTGAGCCCGAGCCTATCTCAAACCCATTCCTAGAGCCGAGTGAATCATTAAGGCTAAAGTTATGATGAACATTAAGCCCAAGAGGATGAACCATTATTTCTGGATAATCAGATTCGCCATCCCCAAACCAAGAACAATCATCATACGGACATGATACTCCATAGCGTTTAAAATATGAATCTGGTATAAATTTTTCACAAGCAGGACATCTGAACCCATTGCGAGAATGTACGCTAAACACTAACCTTAGCCTTAATTCTGATTTTAACGCCGATAAAATAATAGAATTATGTTCTGAGTTTATTCTGTCTTCAATCTCTGATATTTTAGAAGAACATATATCACATCTAAGTAACTTGCCTTCATACCGAAGACATTCTCTTTGTCCATAAATACGACATGCAGGGCAAATAGGATTGTTAACCTTTTTTATACTATTAGCGTCAGCCTTTACTCTATTAGCCAAACGATTTAGACAAGTTAAAATATACGAATTAATGTCTCTATTTGATCTCCAATGCTGACTAACAAATAGGAACGTTTTCATTCCTGTGCGAAGTTCGGCTTTGGCCCGCTCTTTAAATGCCTGAAGAGCTAAAGAACTTTCACTGCTAATAGATTGTCTGCCGTAAGCATGAACCGCAAGAGATCTTATTTTTGAAGAATAATGCTCCGATAACTCAGGCACAATCCATTCATCTAAATCTTGTTCTAATAACTTAGGAGCTTGTTCTGATATCTTTTGAATTAAATTCATTAATTAAGCAGATGGCACGAATATAGCGTGCCGAGAATTTGAACCTTTCTTTGATTGATCTTCTACGTCCGTGGGCTCGACAAAAACATTATAAGGAATGGTCATGTCATACCGGCTATATAGACTTATAAACTTCTTAGCATTAGTATACGCAACCTGAAATCTAGTTTTATCATTTACTGGGCTTTGAAGTATTGCATCTCCTCGTCCCAATAAACATTCCGCGCCAGTAGAATCTAAAATTACTTGAGAGTCTACTCGCGAACTAACTTTACATGAGATACGCGCAGGGAAGTTTGCCTTAATTAAACCGGTCAATACATCTACAGAGGGACGCTGAGTTGCTAGTACTAAATAAATACCTGCCGCTCTACATTTCTGAGCAAGTTTAACTACTAAAGTTTCAAACCTCTTTGATTTTTTGTCTTGTATCATTAAGTCTGATACTTCGTCTATTATTACTATGTCTGTAGAGAACGTATCAGGGCAATCTTCTACACTAGAATATCCTTCTGATGCTAACAACTCATATCTAGAATTCATTTTATTTTCAATGAATTTTAACATACTGATTGTTTGATCGTAGTCATAAGCAATAACCGGAGCGAGACTTTTTACGCCCTCATAAACATTAAACTCAACCTGTTTAGGATCTGATAAATACACTTGAATATCTCTAGACCCTGACATTCTAAGTATACCGGCGTTTGCAATAATAGTGTGTAGTAATACTGATTTACCAGAGCCGGTCCCTCCTGCAATTAGTGTGTGCGGATGACGGCTCAGATCTAACTCCATTTTCTTTCCTTCATCTGTTTCGCCTAAAATAAACGGAACTAATGACTCTTCATGTGATGGAATTGACACTCCGTCGAATAGATCGTAGATTGGAAAAAGATCTGCGTCGGAAATTGCCACCTGAATTCTAACTAATCCTCGTGATTGCAATAGCTTGACCATAGGAGTCGTGCGAGAACTAATTGCAAGACCAATTTCTCTCGTCCTACGCTCTATTTTAGAAACCATAGTGCCAGGGTCTAATTTAAGGTCGTAAAATGCAAAGTGCCGGTGTTCTTGATAATCAGTACAAGCGGCCTTTATATTTAAACCGTTAAGAACTTCATTCATCTTGTTAATTTGCGCTGTGAACATCTTCCTATAATAGTCAGGCGCAAACTATTGTCAAGTTTATACCCATACTAAAATTTCCAGTAGCACTGTCTCTACGTATAGAGCAATCCTTGTCGCTGAACTTCCACCGTTGCAGCAAGAGTGTACCGCGGCTCACAGGTCAACGCAAGCATTTCACGATATGTTTTTTTATTTCAGTAACGATATCGTCTTGATTTCTTTGGCTATTGTCTCAAGTGTAGGAGAAAGACTTACACTGTCACCTAACCCAAAACCAAACCTCGAAGCCATTCCTGCCGGCACTTCAATAACTAAATCAGTAGGTCTATTTGGCCCAACTAACGTAGTAGATAATGGTACTCCTTGGCAAATATCTATAATCTTGTTATTGTGGCAAAAGATAATGTCTAATGGCGAGGGCGTCTGCTTCATCCAGAATTTTCTTACTCCAGCATTCTTAGAAGGAAAACACATAATAGGAGGCGGCCATTCCCTCCCCATTAACCCAGTAGCCTGTTCCTCTGGCGTAACAGCTACCAAAGTTTTAAACTCATTATTACCTATATAAATAATGTCTGTTTTCAAGTTGCCGCCGTAATATTAACTCTTCCATCTTTTTCTTCAACCTTATAAATAGTTGATGGCTTAAGAAAGCTTTCAAAACCTACAAAAGCAGGCATTCTCCTATTAGAAGTGCGAATAGAAGTAGGAGAAGTAATGGTTACAACTTTGCTATCAATTAATTGCTGAAACTTTTTTAACGGAATAGATACCCCTCCAGTCACAGCCCTAACATCACCAAACCCAGACTTTGACGACGTGGATGTTGGCGCTGATGTTGGTTTTACAGTTTTGCCTTTTTGTTGCGGCTTGACTCCTATATTACGTACAAATTCCACAACCTCATCTATTTCAACAAACTGATTTTTCTTTACGAAATTTAAAGCCTTTCTTTTTATAGCATTATTTTCAATGTCTGTTATATATTTTTTTATTTCCTCTGATACTGGCAACTCATTAATCGCCTCATCAATGCCAATAATCTCTTCTTCTTCCTCAGGAGTTAAAGTCTTTTGATATCTATTTAAATCTCTTATATCAACCGGCGATATAACTGACTTATCTAATTTCTTACCTTTTGACTTCAATTTCTCAAGTTTAAGATAGTCATTATAAACAATTGCCATCCTAGATACCACAGAAGACAACTCTCCAAATATAGCAGATAAATTAGTTAGTGCTTTTACAATCCGATCTACTTCTGCGTTTTTTTCTTGTAAGACATTCATTATGTCATTTAGAGATTTGTACGCTGATGTAATTAATTTATCAGCTTGCAATTTCATTCTATAATTTTTACTCTTTAATATTTCTAATTTCTTCCTTCCAATCCAACGAGTAAATCTTGCTTGAGCAAATTTTTGCAAATCTGAATCTTCAATATTGCCTTGCTTTATATTTATATTTGCCTCAAGAGCTTGGTTTATTACAAGGCTATTAAGGTCTCTTATATCTTTGTACCAGCCAAATAGCGTCTCGTATATTTGGCTATTGCTATCTACCGCCTCATTAAAACGACGAATTAATACTTCTAGTTCATTAATTCCGGCCTTAATAAGCCTTAACTTTTCAGTAAGTGTTTTATCTGTTCTGTGTTTATTTATTGCGGGCTTAACATATCCCTCTAAAACACCGCCAATACCGTGGACATCACTTAAAAATGAATTAATGCCTCCAAGTTCGGCCTCTGTATATACAATTGGCTCTTTAATCTCTGGGCGATTTACGGGATAAATTACAACAGGCCCCTCTCTCGTAAGTTGTCCTTTATGTCTCTTTTCCGCAGGCTTCTCTTCCGTAGGATTTGCTTCTGGCTTTACTTCTTCTTTTACTGTTTCAAGTTCTTTTTTTGCTTCTTCAGGCGCTACAGGAGTTTCCACCTCAGATAATGGTACAGTCTCACCAAGCTCCTCTTCAACTTGTTCATCTTCTTCTCCTTTTATATCTCCCCTTTGTTCTTCTTTATGCTTACTTAGTTCTAAAATGGGATTCGCCAAATCATTAAGAAACGTTTGCATAAGTATTCTAGTATGATAAACTGTCTGCGGTATTGCGTCTTCATCAGAACTGACAATAAATTTTCCAATATCTCCCAAAGATGATTGTATCTCTACCGCCGCTTGAAGCAAATTCTTACGAACCCAGCGATCTTCATCTCCAAATCTAAATGGCGTAGCTACATATGTCCAAAGCCTAGAGAACATATTAGAACCGTATGAAGCAAATTCGTCACTCGCCATCTTAACTAATTCATTTCTTCTGTGAGCCACCGCCTGAGGACTTGCTTGCGGTTGGGCTTTAGGTGCCTGTGGTTTTCTTCTAGCCTCACTGTAATGATGCTGCTCGCTTATAATACTGCCGGCGTCGTGAGTCAAATCAGAATACTCAGAAGCCAAAGTATCTAATATAGAAGCGACTTGTTCGGGCAAAGGAAGCTTAATATCGCCTTTAGGAAGCCCAAGCTCAGTTACAGGTGTACCATTCATTGCTTTTTTTGCAGCAATGAGCATTTTAATAAAGGCTTTTACTCTTTGGTTCCATTGCGCCTTATGTTCACGCAAATGTTCTTGAGCAGGATCCTCAGATCGCTTTCGGGCAATAATATCCATCAATCATTATACGGATTTATGCTATTACTTAGCTTTAACTTTCTTAACCTTTTTAAGCTTAGGTATATCTTTGTGAGGCTTTAGTATATCATCAACCAGTCCGTACTTTTTTGCTTCTTGCGCAGAAAAATAACAATCATGCTCGCAATCATTATAAACAGTTTCATAATTTTGCCCAGAATGACGAGCAATAAGCACAGTCATCTTCTTCTTTAAATCATTTATGTTCTTTGACTCTATTGCCAGCTCAGTTCCAGTTTGACACCCTCCCGAGCTTTCTACCCAAATTTGATGAATCATTATTCTAGAATTCTGTGTAGCAAATCGCATTCCAGGAGTTCCAGATACTAATATCATCGCCGCACATGAGCTAGCCTCTCCCAAACATATAGTCTTTATTGGAGATTTAATCAAATGCATAGTATCATAAATTTGCATAAACCCTTCTATCTCGCCTCCTTGACTATTAATATACATAGTAATAGGCTCTTGATTTTGCGTATCAAGATAAATTAGCACAGCCGTAATTCTAGATGCTAAATCAACCGTTATATCTTCAGTAACAAATACTATTCTGTCTTTCAATAAAGATTGGTGTACGTTGCTGTATGTTGCAGGATAATCAATATACTCTTCGTACTCTTCATCATCCGCACTGTACTTACGACGATTTATACCCATATTGACTCCTAATTAAAAGGCAGGCACCTCTAATATGCCAAAAAACAACGCCTCATTTACAAAAATATTACAAATCATAATAATATCAACTACTTGCGTACTGTTTATTATCTAATTCTTCCTGTTCCGCACAAGAAACGCACAAAATGCACCCAGGAATAGCAACTAATCTTTTCTCGTTTATTAATTCATCACAAGATTCACAATGTCCAAATGTACCCTTCTCTATTTTAGATAAAGCAAAATCTAAAAGACTTAATCTATTAAGATCTCGTTTAGATAATGCCTCTGCGATATCTGATAGTATGGCCCCTTGAACTATATCAACCTCATCGCCTTCAACATCTAACTCTTCTTCAGATTTAGCACTTTCTATTGAGGCCATAATATCTGAACGAGTTTTTTCGAATAATTTTTTGAACTTTTGTAACTGTGCTTTGGTGAATTTAGTTTTTTTGCGCATTTATTTTACCTTTGTTAATACATCTAGCATTAAGGCCCAAAAATGCATAGGCCCGATTCCTTTACAGGAAACCGGGCCCAGCACCTCGACCTTATTTTTTAGATAAAATCAGAGAGGTTTCGCATTTTCTAGCAAATCACGCTTAATTACCGGTTGACCCGCACCGAATCTGGGTTTCGGAGTCTCTTTTGACTCTACCAGTTTCGGATCAACAGGGTCCGTAATGAACAGATAAACTAGATCGTTATCGGAATAATCGCCGAACGCTTTAATTCCGTGCGCGATAACCGTCCAGCCCTTGAACACAGCCTCCCAACGAGCCTCGGTGTGTACGATATCCTTGGCTTTAATAGAGACCGTAGCGCGGCTGTCAGAGGCTTCCGCAGCACCAGTTCCCATTACTCGGTAAATCGGTCCCTCAATATAAGAGGGCGCTACCTTGTTTTTCGCCTTGAAGGACTTGATCGCCTCGTCCTTATCTGAGGTCTGAATCATCTCTCCAATAAGCTGTGAGTCCTTTACGGCCGCACATGAGAAATACATCGGACGTTTGCCACGGGGCTTGCTACGGTTGTCTGAAGTTGAATCGTTTGACATTTCGTGAATTCCTTTTTTGATGTCCCTGTTTGAGACACCCTCATCTTAACCTACTCACTAAGAATGTCAACGTCTTTTATTCGAAAAAGCACTTTGACCGTCAACTACCCAATATCATTCATCTTTTTAGGAAATTAGCGCGTCTATCTTTTAGAAGGCGGATGAAATTATGGTGTGGGTAGAATTTAAACCGTCTAAAGGGCTTCTGTTGGGCAAGTTTTCCAAGATGCACGTCATGAGATAGGCGGCCTGGATGAAGGTAAGGAGAAAAAGTTCCGAAGTTTTTAATAGAGACGGCGCGATTTTCAATCATAGCGGTAGAAATTTCGTTACAAATAATAGAAATGGCACCGTAGATATCTTTTTTATCTACGGCGCCACCTAAACGAGACAACATTTTAACTGCTATCTGTTGTCTTCCGACTCTTTTAACTTTTGACTTCGTAACCACTCCTTGATTCCAATTATTTCAGTGTCTATTTTAGTTACTTCTATTAATAGATCCCCTTTTTCTAATAGAAGTAACCTCATTTCTTCTTCTAATTCAGAATTGGAATATAGCGCTACATCAATAGTCTTCATACATGCCTGAATCTAATTGCGCCTGTAAATCTTCATACAATTCATCAGTCATTATGAGATTTATTTCTGCATCTATTTGATCTTTAATCTCATCACGATCACTTTCGCACGTCGCCGTCGCGGGGTGCTCGTATAATCGAACTAACAATTCATCTAACACTCCAGTAGTTATAGCTGAATCTAATACGTAATATAGTTTTTGTGCCTCAGTTGCTTCTGACTTATAAACACTGACCATACCGATAGAGTCATTACTACCATCATCGTCTCCTAGCTTTGATCCTGCCATAAAAGCTATTTCATTTCGTATCTTCATCAGGATTTTGCCCAAATGATTCTCTCCGCTGCCAAATTCATCACAACCCCAGAATCTATCACTATCATTAACCATTCTAATTTCGGCAGTACCAGTATCAAATAAAAGGTCACTAAGATCACGATCTTCAAACTTACAACGGATTAAAGACTCCATTACCGTAAGCTTTTTATTATCCCAATCTGCCGAGTCTATAGTTAATGACCTGCCTATTCGCTTAGCTTCACGAGCAGAAACGTCAGATATTTCATATTTAGTATCTTCATCATCAGTTTTTGCCGCCTGAAAAGCATGATCTACTGATGGGTATTCAATTCCTGCAATGGAAATTGAGCACGGATAATTATTACGAAGAAATTCATATTCGCCAGTGAAACTATCTATTGATTTCATTTTTATTTCCTTTATTGTTGCGGCCTGTCATTCCATTTATCACCTGGAATGATTCTATTTTCTGAAGTTTCGTCACGTTTAATAATTCCACGCTCTCCAAGATACTTAATTGCGCGGAAAACCTTTTGATCTTCCTTATATTTACCAACCGCCTGAATTATATCTCGGTTAGTCATTGGAATACCTTTATCCTCAAGTATATTACAAATACTAATCCTTAATTCAGCCGCCTCAACATCATTATCAGACTCAATAATTGGTAATGTGGGCTGAATTTTGCGGCGCTTAATACTTTCATCGCCCAAAACTTGTAAAACACCCATTAGTTTGGTCATTTTAATTCGTTTTGTATCGGCTTCGTGCAAAAACTTCTTTATTTCTTCAATTTCTTCTTTGGCTTTAATGCAAATAGCTTCGTGATTAGTTATTCCAATCTTTGCGCACTCTATAACATAATCAGATACGTCTTTTTGACTCATATGGCGACCTTTTCCTTTATTTTATCCAGCGAAACATCTAAAACATACTTATATTTACAGTTCACATCAGTATAAAACAATTCATTTGCCACTTTTTCATCATCAATTACTCTGGTGTTAGAATCTGTAATAATATCTACCAGATCATCCGCTGTAAAATCGGATGGCCCGTTAATTGCCTGAATCTTGAACTTGGATAATATATAGAGCCGCATAACAAATATCTAATAATGATAGTCATCAGCGGTTAATTTGTCAAGAAGAAAGCATGTCCACCAACTCGACAAGTAACTTATGTATAGCCGAGCAATCCTTACATGGCAACCAGATTCGACCCTCTTGAGTGATCAATTCTATTGCCGCTGTAATATTTAGTTTATGCAGCATTCCCATCGCAGCCCATTTATCTTCATGTTTAATTAATATGTTTCCGGTAATAATCTCGTTATCATGTGTATAAACAAGACTAAACCCAATTGCAGGGGCATCATCGGCTTTTAATATAGCAAAAAAGTCAGGTTCGTCTATAATTCCAGCATTCGTCAATATTATTTTGTATGAAACATCGCCAGTATTTATTTCGCCGGCAAAAGTAGAGTATTGTTCAACTGTTCCGTCTTCATTTTCAAGTTTTATTAGCTTTTCAGTAATATGGTCTTGTGTAGTTATTCCCACAATGCCAAAATTATTACCAGGAACAGCTCCAAGATTACCAAATATACGCCTTACTAATTCTTTATTTATAATTACATCTTCCATTTTGTAAAATCCGTATTAAAAATATGAGCAAACATACCTTTATCCTTTTCATCCATATTAGGAGATGGCATTTCTTTTAATTGCTGCTCTATATACTCCTCATATTTAAAATCATCGCCATTTTCACGCCTTGCATACAGTTCTTGCATACAAACGATGGCTAATTCTTTATTTATAGCAAGAAGTCGATACACAACCACATTAGCGGCCAGTGTTTTGCTATCAACTTCCTTACAATATGAATCTATTTCACTCATTTAATTTCTTTACGAGAGCTTTTGATGCCTTGAACTTAGGAAATACCCTTACTTTGTTATTGTTATCAATTGGATTTGAAATATAGAACATACCAAGCTTTCTAAGAATAACCATTTCGTTAGCCAGCATAGAATTTCTTATCTCTTCAAAGAATAAAGGAACGATTATTTGTGCTTCTTCTTTTGTAAGATTAGTATGGGCGGTTACTTTAAGTATAATATCTTCCAATCCTTCTTTTGTTACCGGGCTAATAACGGATTGAATGTAAGAATATATATCCGGAAGTAAATCAGCCATCCTTCTTTTTCTTCTTTGGCGGCTTGGTAGATAATCTTTCCGGCGGGGCTAAAACCAAATCAATTATCTCAGTAATTTTCTTTATAGATAACTTAGAGCGAGAACCATCCGCATTTCTTACCGCGCCACCGATACTTGAGGACCCGCCCCAACCACTCTCGACCTCATTAAATGCCTCATATATCTTTTCTAATGGGAACCCGTCTATAAAATCACTCTTCTTAGCCAATGTAACAGCTGTAGATTTATCTGCTAGCGGCCTAATTACTGCTACTCGCTCAAAACCAGCATGCCAAACAGCAGAAAGTATATGAGGATCATTAGATTCAATCAACGCCCATCCATTTTCCTGTCTTAGCACTTTAAACTCTTCGTTATTCTGCTGCTTTGAAAACTCTACGGCAGCTTCCCCATTAACATATAAATCAATTCTGTGCAACATAGATTCTAATATTGGCTTTAAACCTTCATCAGACAGTTTTTCATAATCCCCATTTCTAATACTTGATGTCTGCGGTTCACAAATCCATTCCACAATCTTCTTAACGCCATTAATTTCAATAGCCCCAGCAAACATATCACCCTTACCCACCGCATTAATAAGTTTTTCTGCTAACGGCTCTTTACAGCGAGTAGGATTTAATAAGCACCAAATCGCGACACAAACGTCTGAATCTACGTCGTTACAATATACGGTATAATTTGAGGGCTCTAACCCCAGTAAAATTGCGTGCATGGCTTGAAGACAGCATGAAGTAGTACAAAATCTAATACAGCCCGCATGATGATCAAAGGAATAGCGGTGGTTTTCACTATCAATTGCGGGGCCAGATACAAAGCCATCTAAAAATATACTATAAAATGGCATATCCTCTAGGCGCATTACGGCACCACGTTTAATTACTATGTTCATATTATAGATCCTGTAAAAATATATACAAAGTTATGCGTCGCGAACAACCCATTCATTAATTAGCGCTTTAATTCGCGTCCAATATAAATTATTTAATTCTTCTAATAACCCGTCACTTGCCATTTTTAACGCCTCAAATCTATTATGAGGAGTAAGTTCTTCTGAGTGTGAAAACGGTTCTTTATATATGCAATCTAAAAAGTATTCCAATGAATTAACAACTCTCTCGCTATATATCCTTTCATATATATTCATTTTTATTTTTTTGCTCCAACCTTTAATCATTTATGGCTGCCCGACTCGATAATTTCTACTTTTAAATTACGTGTACTGCGAAGTATTGGCCTTTTTAACAGAGACCTAATTAGAAATCCAGCACGTTCACGCATCACAAAATACGAATCATCAATGTAAACAGCATAACCATCAGGCATAATAGTATTAGCAGTATGACTAACTTGCTTATTAGGATCTGAATTTATTTGATTTATATTTATTAATTATCTCAGCAATTTGTAATAAAGGATGCGCCTCTGTACCTAGCGTAGTACGAATCTTTTCAAGATCAAAATCGGTATGCTCAACGTGCTTACCTTGACATTGATAATAAGGACATTCCAAGCCTACCTCATCATACGGGCAACTCATTTTGATTTCCTCGACAGCAACTCTTCTTTATATTTATCAGTTACCGGACCAGTGACCTGAATCAACTCTTCTCGCCCATTTTCGCTGAAGACTTGCGCAGTTAACACACCACTACTATACGCCGCTGTGTCGAGATTGCAAGAGTATTTAAAAAACTTAGGAATTCCATCTACTTGCGGTTCATGTCCAGAAGCAATATACCCAAATCGCCCATCATAATACTCGTGCCAAGGCTTCCCAGGTCTTTTTAACACATATTCTTTCTTACCATTTACAATTTTACGATCATAAGTTATCATAGTGCCATTATCATCCAAATATCTAACGTACGCCAACTCAGTATTATTGTTAGCTAAATCTTCCCAGGTATGAATTGGCCTAACTCCGCCATGAATAATAGTTAACCTAGTTTGATTGGCAAATATAAATGATAATGCTAATGGCTGTTTAATTAGCCACTCAGATTTTACATTGCCTCGTCTATTATTTTTTAATTCATGATTACCCTGAACTATATAAGCCGAGCCATTTTTATTTAGCTCTTCTATTTTATCAGCTATATATTCCGCACATTGTCTTCCAAAGCCACGATCATATAAATCCCCAGCAGAAACTAATACATTCTCTGTAGATGGCTTTACACGCTCCACAAGCTCGTCAAATTGGGCTTGGTGTTCATGTACATCGCCAAATACAGTCACTTTTGTACCGGCTTTTAGTTGTATATTTAAGTTGTCCATATTACGGTATACTGTTATGATTAAGTTAGCTCAGAATCCAAGTCCTGTTGAAATAATGTCCTTGTACGTTGCTTTTCTACGAGCAATATATCAGATCTTTCAGGATGCGCACTGGAAATCGAAAGGCCCGGAATTTTACTCTAAGCACTTGTTATTCCAGCGGCTTTACGAACAGACCCAGGAGACGGTGGATGATGCTGCTGAAAAAACCATCGGAGTTTTCGGAGAGCTAAAAGATTATCACGATGTTATTAAGGATGTTTGCGATAAATTTGAGCCCGAAAATCATGACGGGGACTTTGTTATGGCTTGTTTAAAAGCTGAGGAAATGTTTTTGGCCTTTTCTCAACAAATATATAATTCATTAAAAGAAATGGACGCGATGACATTGGGGTTGGATGATTTCATAATGTCTGTTGCTAGTAAACACGAAGTTCATGTGTATTTATTGAAACAAAGCCTTAGTCAATAAGTCTCTTTCCTACTATCATTCCATTCTTTATTCTTTTCTTTATACGCGGCTACACATTTATCACAACGGCAACCATGCTTACGATACATCCAGTACGTGCCATGCGTTGGCCGAGGAGCATTAGAGCCGAAATCCCATGCTTCTTTAGTCTTTTCTTTATGGCAATCCGGGCAAAGAAGTTGGATGTTTTTTATTTCTTTTTTAAGTCTTTTATCGGAAACGGAATGAATATCTGCTGCTCTAAATGATTTCTTTTTCTTATCTATATGATCGAAATGAAGGTCTTTCTTGGAGCCGCAATTAACGCATTTGCCGCCGAGTTGTTTAATTATATCTTGACGGACGCGATGATAACGATCTCGCATATAGTTACGTAGGTATTCCTTGCTTGATGCTTGCTTTTGGAATACATCACATAGATTCAGAAGGTCATCATACAAGTTAAACCTTTTTATGTTCTATACGCCATCTAATTAAAGAACGCTGAACATCTTCAATTTTATTAATAACTGCATTTATAAATTCAGCGTGTGATCCTAAATTTAGTTTTTCAAGCAACTGTAATTCTAATTTTGCTTCGGCCAAATGTCTCGACGCCTCTATATCAGCCTCTAAAATAGAATCAATAACATTTGAATTTACATTTGATTCGGATTTTGCTATTGCTTCTTCTGGGGAATAGCCGCCAGAATATAAATGTCTCCAGTAGTAATATTGTTTATCATTGCCTGGCTCACCTTTGCTATCTATAATTTTAGGAAGCCAATCCCTCCATAGCGTTCGAAGCCCTGCATTGCTTTGAGCTTTAATTAATTTTAATGCGCCTTTGAAATCATTCATTTATCATCCTATTTAATATAATAAATTTTTAGTCTGCGGCTCAAATTGTCCTGCTTTTTTAATTAGGCCTAATGCTTTTTTAAATTCACTCATTTTGACCTTTACTTTAAATTCCCAAATTCATCCATATAAAATTTATGAACTTCTATCACTACAGCTCTAAGAGAGTTGAAAATAATATGCAAACGCTTGCGATCTCCGTATGGGATTCCAGGTGATTCCACCATGTACAATAAATCATTTTGAACTTTGCGTACCATTTCGTCTATTTTTTTCCAAGTTGTCGTCTGTATAAAGAGTGCGGATCATTATGAGGGTCCCTTTTAGGATCCCACTTATAAGGATCTTCCAACTCCGGTTCATCGTCCTCGTCCATTTTTTGAGATTTTTTAACCAAACCAACGGCCTGACTAAATGCCTCAGCCCTTACATCACTTGGCACATTTAATCCTGGCAAACTTCCATCTAAAGGATCTCCTGGATATGATGTTAATGGCTCCGGTTGTTGAGGCATAACCGGCAACCTATCGCTTTTTATTGGCGGAACGGGTACAGGAGGTGATTTAGGAAGCTTTGGTAGCGGCTTCGGGGTTGCTACCGGAGGCTTTTGATAAGAAAAATCATCCTCATCGGGCGGCGGGTCTTGCTTTAGCTGCGCGCTCTTGATTAAATTCAAAGCCGATTTAAACGATGAATAACTTTCCATATCTTCATCTTCTTCATCGGTTAGAATTTTTCTTTCTTCTTCCTCGGCCATTTCTCTTAGAATTTTTGATTTTAGCCGAGCATAATCTGAAGGGGATTGAATTGGAGAATAATGTTTGCGTGGTTGATCTATAGCGTCTGATTCGTCAAATGTTTTCTCATCTTCCCATATTTCTCCGGAAGCATCCATAAGCCCATCATCAGGCAGCTCTATTAGCCAACCATACTGAGTGTCAACAGGAGCCCCAGCGTAATTTAGCTTGACATCATTAAAAATTTCTGCTTCTTCTTCAGAACTAAAAGAAACAGGACTATCTCCAGCATCCCTTGAAACAAAGCTAGTATGCTGTACTCCGCGCTCTTCTAATTCGCGGCTAGGCCAATTACTCTCTATGTCGTGCGGGCCATCATCAAACCCTGCTTTTTTAACTAAACTAATCGCGCTTTTGAAACTTATAGACATCTAAACTCCATTTGTTGGTTCGTTTAGATACCTAATTATTACCTAACTTCCTTACCATCAAATCCGCAAATTTATAAGCTAACCACTCATCATTAGATATACGCTCGTCATCATCAACCCCATTATTATCAAATACCCCATAAAATATAGACATCGCATGGAATAATTCGTGTAAAAATACCCTTTCAAACACAGGATAATTAACCTCACTTAATACAAATGTATACCTGTGATTATAACTAGTATATCCCCAAACATTCTTAACCGCCCTATCGTAAAATCTATACTCTGTATCATTCAAACATCTATAACAACTACCAATAGGTATAAATGAAATTCTCCAAATAAACCTCTCAGAACTATTAGTATTTATTCCTTTGCTATTTATAAAGCACGCAAAGTTCTGACGAGCTAAATTACATAGCTTGCTTAGTCTTTCTGTTGACGGAGGCTTTATCCCCTGCCACTCCGTAATTACAACCCCTGCACAATCATCTTTTAAATAAATAGGTTTTGCTAGCTGCTCTTCTGGAAACGGCTCCATATTGCCAGGATATTCTCCAGCCCCAAAACAAAAAAACAATAACACAAATATTAAATAGGACTTAACTTTATTGCTGATCTTCTTCGTCAGGAGCATATAATTGTGCTTTGTATATCTCAACAGCAAAATTAAGTGCTGCTGCGGAATTGATATTATATTTAAGAGTTAATTTGCATAAGTCAAACAATATATCGCCAGTGATAATTGCTTGCTCTCTTGGCAACTTATCCATGGCTATTAATTTGTCAAGGCTCAATTTGATCTTGGCTATAATATCTTCTGGAGGTGAGTCCGGCAATTGTGAACCAATATTTTCAGCCGTGTTCCAAAAATCTTCGAAGTGCGGCATATTTTCTCCAGAGAGGTTAAAATGCAAGGGCTCGATTCCTAATTAAAGGAATCGAGCCCTGGCACAACTCTCGACTTATTATTAGACTGAGGTCTCTACGTATAGAGCAATCTTTGTTAGACTGAGTAATTGAACTGCTTAGAGTCCTTACCGCGGGGTTTGGCCTTTACGCTCTTTTCCTCGCACATTTTATTGAGCGTGGTACCGAGTGAGCTACCAAATACGTGACTGTAACGCTTCTCAGCCGCCTCACGAATCTGGCGAGAGTTAGCACCACCCTTGAACTCCGACAGGCTAAGAACCTTCATAACGGCCTCTGCGTGCTTCAGTTTATTGGCACTCGTATCCGCCGTAGAGGTTTTCTCTTTCTTGGGCTTCGGACCTCTCTTCTTAGGAGCCACCGCAGCAGGAGTAGCAGGAGCCGCAGCAACTACATCTGCTGAAGGACCGGCAATAGATGCTCGGAGACTGGTGTAGTGAGCAATCTTGGCATCAATGGCCGCAAGAGCCGAAGAAACAGCTCCCTGTAATAGCTCAGGCTTGGCTGACATTAGCTCAGTAATCTGCTCGGACGTTAGCGTTTCTAGATTTTCCATTTGATTTCTTTCTGTTTTGATTTTTGTTGATTGAGCTTGTTCGCTCATGAGTCACAGTCTAAATTCACGAACCCAAACTGTCAACCTCTTTTTTCAATTCAACGAAATATAGTCAGTTTCTATAATAGATTCCGGCACTTATCAGTTCGTTAGTTTGAAACAAAGGCCTTGGATGAGAAGTTCAACATCAACTTCTACGTCAATGAAAGGTTTGTAATCAAGGGGCAATTGGGGCTTAGGGACATCACGGCCATCATCAATAATTTCAATTACAGAGTCGATAACCTCGCGATAGCAAAGAGAAATGAACTCTCTGTCTTTAGGGTTAAGAGGTAAATCCATTAACATTTCATCATTGCCAAATATTTCTATCTCGGGAAAATCTGGAAATTTAATTATCCACTTATCAATACCATTGTCAGGTATATTTTTTGATGCTTTTTGATGATTTGTAACTATGTACCCTCTATACTTCCTTATATCTGACATGCTATTTATCTCGTATATTGTTTATGAGCGTATTATTTAAAATTGCGGAAAGGTTTATACTGCGTGATCTTTTAAAGGTTGCTGATAAGTTTGCGGCACATCATGAGCATTTACCGCATTATATGAGGGTATGGTTGAATAATTTAGATTATAAATTAAGGCGCCATTATTTATCGATGCCTTTAAATGAATTGATAAGTGTTGTAAATGAAGAAATAAAACTAGCAAAAGAATCTGAAGAATATTATCGCCAGCCTAAAAAAATAGAGCCTTTAATGCTTGCAGAACCTAAAGAGACGCTTAAGAGAGATTTGCTACAAAGATTTGAAGAAGAGGAAGAAGAGTATTAACCCTTTACGTTAACCATTTCTTTTAATGTGTGTACTACTTCAATTAAATCATCTTGTGCGGCCATAACAACATCTATATCTTTATAAGCTGCCGGGCTCTCATCAATTATACCCTTATCTTTTCTACAGAATACGCCCTCGGTAGCTTCGCGGTGCATTTCTAATGTAATAGATTGTTTAGCTACAGTTCTAGACATATTTCTACCAGCACCATGAGAACATGTTTCAAAACTGTCTTTGTTACCTTTTCCTTTAACAATATAAATTTTACCACCCATAGAGCCTGGGATAATTCCAAGCTGATCTTTCTTTGCTTGTACCGCTCCCTTTCTAGTAATCCATAAACTTTGCCCGAAATGATCTTCTTTCTGAACAAAATTATGATGACATTGAATAGCTATGTCTGATACATTGAATTTCTTAATCGAAGACCGTACAGACTTAATCGCTAATTCCATCATTAATTCTCTATTAAGTTTGGCATAATCTTGCGCCCACAATACAGCCTCAACATAATCATTGAAATACTCTGTGCCCTCTTCTAAATACGCAAGATCTCTATTTGGAATCTGCCTATCTAACCGATCCATTTCTTTTTTGGCAATATCAATAAAATATCTGCCAATGTTATTTCCTATTCCGCGAGAACCAGAATGTATAACAATCCACGCAAAATCACTCTCGTCCAAAGCGACAGAACAAAAATGATTCCCAGACCCAAGTGTTGATAATTGTTCAAGAATTCGCTTATGTGACACCTGACCATGCTTATCAATTATCTTTCTAATTTGCGGCTCAATATTACGATAAGCATCTTTTACTATATCAGGAATTAAGTGACGTTCCGAATCCCAAGATCCTTCATTACTTTTTTTACCACTACCAACAGGAATAGCTTCGGCAATAGCGTCAAATAATTCTTGGCCATTATCTGATATTTGGTGAGAAGTTAAATCAGTTTTAACCGCAATCATACCGCATCCAAGGTCTACTCCAACAGTAGCCGGAATAATTGCCTTTACTGTTGGTATTACTGAACCAACAGTAGATCCAGCTCCATAATGAACATCCGGCATTACAGCAATATGAGGCCTAACGAAAGGAAGCATAGAGCAATAT
>Ga0315291_10003451_pt1 | contig 20448 bp, 17 predicted proteins | sample YL17G12_20_MG_FD_203070 | JGI IMG/M metagenome (GOLD analysis project Ga0315291, IMG submission 203070) | Sediment microbial communities from Yellowstone Lake, YNP, Wyoming, USA - YL17G12_20 | ecosystem: Environmental > Aquatic > Freshwater > Lake > Sediment | place: USA: Wyoming | collected...
GTTCCCGAGCCATTTTTACAAGAAGATAAGGCGCATCTGCGTGGTTGCCGACAGTGAGCACCTCGTCAAGCAGTCCTTTTTTTACATATCCATCCGTTTTTTCTATTATTGTGTCTATTGCCCTGCGTGTCTGTTCCTGCGTCATAGGCGAAGTAAGCTCTTTTGCCCTGCCCGTACGAATCAAATGATAAAAGCAAATCCTCCGCACACCAGCTGAAACAGCAATGTCAAAAACAAACGGGATATGGTCGGCGTTTGCCTTTGTAATTGTAAAACGCAGCCCTGTTTTCAGACCGGCCTTTCTGCAATTTTCAATACCTTCCATCGCTGCCTTGAAACTGCCTTTTGCATCTCGAAATTCATCATGGAATTTTTCATCACCATCGATTGAAACACCTGCATAGCTTACACCGGCCTGTGCCATCCTTTGAGCTATTTGCGAATCTATCAATGTCCCGTTGGTGGAAATAACTGTTCGCAGCCCAATGCGTTTGGCCTCGGCTAATAATTCAAATAAATCCTCTCGCAATAATGGCTCACCGCCGCTGAATAAAACCACAGGGCATTTAATTTCCGCAATGTCCGACAACAATCGTTTCGCCTCAACCGTGGTCATTTCGTTATCGCTCGCGATATTTTTCGAGGAACTATAGCAATGCAGGCATTTGAGATTGCACTTCCTCGTACAGTTATAGACCACAACCGGCCCGAAGGTATTATTCCTGCCGTACCTTAGATAATCGGATTGCCCAGGCACGCCGCAATATAGTTTTGAAATATTTATCATTTGTACTCGCCTTCTATTGCCGCAAGTAATCCGTCAATCGTATGCTCGTCGGCTTCAACGTCAACTTTTATCCCGATTTTTTTCAGCTCTTGCGAAGTTATCGGCCCGATAGATGCTATTCTAACATTACTCGCCTTTTTAATATCTCTCGGAATCTGCTCAAAAAATCCCTTTACTGAAGACGGGCTTGCGAATGTCAGCCAGTCAATCATTCCTTTGCTGATTCGCTCTTTAAGCCGTTCACATTTGTTTTTTTGCGTTACAATTTCATAAAGGGCTGCACTTTGAACCTCTGCACCTGTCTGTGTCAGCAATTTATTAAGTTCATCTGACGCAAACTCAGAGCGAAGGAGCAGTATTTTTTTTCCCCTTAAATTAGTATATTCTTTTAATTCTTTGCCGAGGTCTTCACTGGTGAATACGCTCGGGACAAAATCTGCTCTTATTCCAAACTCACTTAATTTTGCTGCTGTTTCGCTGCCTATGACCGCAATCTTTGCAGAGCCAAAAACCCTGCCGTCCTTACCCATCTCCCGCAAGGCGTCAAAAAAAATCGATACGCCGTTGGAACTTGTAAAAATTACCCAGTCGAATTTTGCCAACTCCGCAAGTATTTTCAAAAACTGGTTTGTCTGCGTTAATGGTTTGATTTTTATTGTCGCAAGTTCAATCGCATTGCCGCCTCGCTGAATAATCTTTGCTGCAAACTCGGCATTACCTTTTTCATCGCGGGTAACAACTATATTTTTGCCGAATAACGGCTTTTTCGTAAACCAGTTCAGCTTTGAATTACCTTTTGCGGCTTGGCCGATAATAATTATTGCCGGCGGTTCGATTTCATTTTTTATACATCCTTTGCATATTTTTTTAAGCGAAGTCTGCAAAATCTTTTGACTTGGCAAAGTGGCGTCTGCAATCACCGCAGCCGGCATATCTTCCGCCATTCCGTTTTTTATAAGTTCGCCGACGATAAATTCCAAACTTCCCATAGCCATATAAAAAACTATCGTTCCGTTGAACTTTGCAAGCAATTGCCAGTCGATGCCGCATTTCTTTTTTCCGTCAGCTTCGTGGCCGGTAACGAAAATCACCTCAGAACTGTAATTTCTGTCGGTAAGCATAATGCCTGTGTATTCTGCCGCCGCTATACCGGCGGTGATGCCCGGCACTATTTCGAAATCTATACCCGCCCGGGCGAGAATAGCGGCCTCTTCGCCGCCTCTGCCGAATATGCACGGATCACCGCCTTTTAGCCGAACAACAATTTGTCCTTTCGACGCCTTTTCAATCAGTAACTTATTTATTTCTTCCTGCGTAACTGAGTTTTTGCCTGTCTGCTTGGGTGCATTAATAATCTCTGCTGTCGGCCTGACGTAATTCAGCAGGAGGGGGTTAGCCAGCTTGTCGCAGATTACACAGTCAGCCAGTTTTAGCAATTCCGCCCCGCGAACGGTAATCAACCCCGGTTCGCCTGGTCCTGCCCCGACCAGATATACTTTACCTTTTATTTTACTTATGGTCATTTTTTCAAGTTTTCCAAAATTTCTCTGCCGCCCGCATCGAGCATTTCGCAGGCGATTTTTTTGGCCAGTTCGCCGGCCTCTTCAATTTTTCCGGCAATTTCTCGCCTGATAAAATTCCGGCCCTGCAAATCAGATATAAATGCCCTAATCATAATATCATTTCCGGCAATGTTTGCAAATGCCCCGACAGGTGCATGACATCCGCATTGCGTTGTTTCGAGAATCTGCCTCTCGGCATAAGTAATAATGCGGGTTGCCTTGTCATCTATCGCGGCAATCAGTTTGTTCACATCGCCATCATCGCACCTTGTCTGAACAGCCAAAGCCCCCTGCGCAGGAGCCGGAATAAATTGAGCAGGGTCAAAACATATCGAGATTTTTTCCGCCAGTCCCAGCCGTTCCAGGCCGGCTCTTGCCAGTAAGCATGCATCAAATTTGCCTTCTGCCACCTGTTTTATCCGTGTGGTGACATTGCCTCGAATCGGCAGAACTTCCAAATCTTTCCTCAAATGTTTTATCTGAACCGCCCGCCTCAAACTCGATGTACCTATCGTTGCAGATGACGGCAGGTCAGTTATTGAATCGACTTTTGATTTGCACACCAGGCAATCCTCGCAAAATCGCCTCTCGCAAACCGCCGCAATAGTCAGACCCCTTCGCTCTTTAACAGGCAAATCCTTTAAGCTGTGTACCGCAAAATCTGCCTGACCCGCCAGAAGGGCATCTTCCACCTGCGTAGTAAAAAAACCGCTGTCTTTGAGGTCCCACAATGCCGTTTTTCTGTCTCGGTCGCCTTTGGTGGTTATTTCTTTTATTTTTATTTTTATATCAGGATAAATCTTTTTCAAGGCCGAGATGACAATTTCAGTTTGAGCAATGGCAAGTTTGCCCCCGCGAGTTGCAGCAGTAAGAACTTTCATCGTCAATCGTTTTTATCCTGTATAAGAAACATTTTACTGAACTTTTGCGCTCGATTATTTAATAATTCTACCGCTCTGTCAACATCTGATTGCATAATCTTTCTTGTTACGGATACTTCTCGGCAGTATCAGTAATAAGCTTTTATCGCTTGCTAAAGTGTGAGTTGTATGCTCTTGGCTTTCGAAGCGTGCAGGCATTTGCCAATGTCATTAGCAAATTTGAGGAATTCACCTTTCGCTTGAAATAGACATTTTTTCTTTTCTGGCAAGCATACCCAATGAAAGTTCGCAGCACAAACTGTGCAATAATGCAATTTCTGCCATCGCCTCTGGGATTGATATAAATATCAGATGATTGGCCAGTCAGGTCAAAGCTTGGATGATTTGCAAGGCGGACTATATGCCCCGTTGGCAGGGTATAATAATTTGAATAGCCAGTTTTATGGCAGACTACGCCAGGGATGTTTTTAATAATTGCGGCAAATTCTTCAATCTGCTCCTCAATTTCCGCCCAGACCATATCAAACCCCAGGAAGCCACTTGCAAGGCTATTACTTCCGTTTATATTTAGCATAAATGCTTTTTCTCAAGCCAAGAGCAATGGCTTTGAGCCGAACCAAACCTGGATCTTTGCCAAGCCTTTCGCCCACCTTAGCATTGGTTTCAAAAGGAAAATATTTTTTTAAGATGGCTATATTCTTTTCTGTCCAGGGCGGCGGCCTTTTGATCTTCATACGTTTCTTTTTGCCCAGAATCGATTCGAGGGGTCTTCCCAGCATTTCCGCAATCTCCTTATTGGAACAGGTCGGCAACAGATGCTGGAGCTGCAGGATTTCCTGCCTTGTCCACGGGCGTTGTTTGGTCCGCGGCTGTTCCGGATTCCTTAAAAAATGCTTTTTCCATGCTCTGCGTTGGACGATGGTGGGAGTCCTGCCTAATTTTTCTGCAATTTTCTCTATCGGCCATTTGGTGATATATTCTGCCAGAAATGCGTCGTCTGCGGCAGACCACGAATTTTTTCTGGATGGCGATGGCGGACTCATTAAATGCGGAAGTTTTAATGTTGTTACCATCTTGTCAATTCCTCTTCGGCTCCGGCCCAGTTGCTGGGCTATTTCAGCCCTTCTCTTTACAGGATAAAGCTCTTTAAGAAGAGCGATTTCCTTATCAGTCCATCGATTTCTACCATTGGTTTTGCGATGAAGTCCCTTTTCGCTGAGCTCTTTAAATAGTTTAAGTTTTCTTGCCTTGGCTTGTACTGCCTGCCGGGTACGTTTGAGTTTTGCCGCAATTGCACTATCGCTTGAATTAAGATACATATTCCGTAACTCTGCCACATCCTCTTTTGTCCATAAGTTCTCATTTTGCGGAGGTGGAGGCACACGATAGCCACTTTCCCAGTCTTTTTTTATGCCCAAGTCCTTTGCTTTGCTCAATATGCTCATTATGGTCCTGCCGAAAATCTTAGCCAGGTCTTTATTGTGGCTCATCGGGTATAGCCGCTTTAACTGGCGGATTTCTGGTTGTGTCCAGTGATTTGGCTTAAGACCGCTTGCTTTCCCCATGTTTTTTGTTCCAAAAAGATGAATGAAAATAATATAAAGATTAAATCCCTTGCTTAGGCACAACATTTAACGCATTTAACCAGTCTGCAAATTTATTCGTGAATTCATCGACAATCGCCCTGGCCTTTGGAATCTCCCTGTTTCGTTTTTCTATGCAGATACTTATTTGTTGCTTCAGGTCGTCGATATTGTACAACTGAATACGCTCGCATCTGGCAATATCCGGGTCTATGTCTCTCGGCACTGCAATATCTATTATCAAAAGCGGCTTCTTTCTGTTCTTTAGAACATTTTCAGCAGCTTTATGTGTTATCAATGGCTTAGCCGCAGATGTCGAGCTGATAACCAAATCAACTTCTGTTAATTTTTCGCACAGCCCTTTTAACCCTGTTGCCTTACCCTTGTTAAGCCGAACTGTCACTGCCTTTGCCTTGGCGATACTTCGGTTTGCTATCATCAAATCAGACAGACCTGCTTTAATTAAATACCTTGCGACAAGTTCTGCATTTTCACCGGCGCCTATCACCATCGCCGTCGCAGCCGATAAATCCATTTTGTCTTTAGCTAATTCCACAGCAGCCAGGGCGATTGAAACTGCACCGCAGTTAATATTCGTATCCGTTCGCACTGCTTTACCTGCACGAAAGGCACTGTGAAAAAGCCGATGAAATAGAAATTTGCTCATTTTGCAGTCAACCGATTCGGCATAGGCTGATTTGACCTGGGACAAAATCTGATTTTCGCCAATCATCTGAGAGTCAAGACCTGCTGCAACCTCAAAAAGATGCCTCACAACGTCGATGCCCTCGCTTTTTCGGCTGTATTTACCCCATGCATCAACGGCCTGTGGTTTTACCTCCCTGATAAGTTCTGTCAGGAATCGGCTGCAATTGAAAGTTTTTTTGGAATAAACGTAGAATTCGACACGGTTGCAGGTCTCAAGGATTACCGCTTCGCTGATCGCTGCCTCGGTGTGCATTTTTCTTAGCATCAAGTGCCGATGTACATCGCCAAAATAAACCTTTTCGCGAACATCCACCGGGCAGTTATGATACGTTATGTTATTCAAAAACAACTTCATTGCAGATACTTTTTTTCCTGCCCCCGAATATTGCCATGGCTGTCCCCGCCGCAATCAGTAGCAGTGAAATCCACAGCCACAGCATCATGGGTTTTAGTTTTACATTTATTATAACGCAGCCCTGCTCTGTAATCCCGTCAAATACAATATAAACATCTTCAAACAGGTTTGTATAAACAGCCGCTTCAGATGTGTTCCTGCCGTTTGGATATACATTGTTGTGCGGCCACAACTTCTTCGACAGGCCATCTTTTCTTACTATTATTTTGGGCCCGGCCTGGTTTATACCGTCAGCAGACTGTTGCTTAAACGAATCGTAAACAAATTCATATTTGCCCCCGAGCATCAGTATTTTACCTTTGTCCAACTGCGACTGAGCGGTGAGTTCTTTTGATGAAAACCCTGCTGCAACCACCAGTAACAACAGACCCAGATGTGATATGTTTGAGCCGATTTTACCAATACCGTTTGAGCTGTCCCACGGCGCTATCAGTATCGCAAAAAAACTAAAGGTGCATATCCCACAGGCCAGACTTAGCAGGGGGGAGTTATTACCGTTTTTATAAACAATATAAGCACACACAAGACCAATGCCGCAGCAGCTTGCTGATTTGAGTATGAAGCCGCTTCGCCTCTGAAAATCTGCCACAGCAGCAAGCCCGACTAAAAAAGCTGCAAGAATCCCTGCTACAGAAACCACTCTGTCGTAAAAATCCCGTGTCAGCACGGTTTTGGAATTTGAACCTGCAAAGGCCGGTGAAATAATCGGCCAGAAAGTGGCAACTCCTATAACAGCAGCGGTGAAAACAAGGATAACAATCGCCCAAAACAGCATGTGGCGTTTCTTTAAAATAAGTGTGTTTGGCTCTGATGGCTTGACAGTAATAATCTTCGCCGCACGGATAACACAAATCAGCCACGCTAAAAGACAGCAGCCGATAAATACCAATAATACAGGGAAAGATTTAGACGGACCGAAGCTATGCAGGGACTGTAAAATTCCGCTTCGAATGACGAAAGTTGCAACAAGGCATAAGATAAACGGTACAGGCATCAGAACAATAGCCCAAAATCTGAACCTGTCTGTTATGCTGACACCTGTAAGGCAATGCAGTGCCGCTACCGCTGCAAGCCATGGCAGAAGCGACATATTTTCCACAGGGTCCCATACCCAGTATCCGCCCCAGCCCAGTTCTACGTATGACCACCGTGCCCCTGTCGCTATGCCAAGTGCCAGAAAACAAATCCCGAAAAGCAGCCATCGCCGCAATTGTTTGTAAATAGCAGCTTCGTTTATCACATCTGCGAAGACCGCCGCGATGATAATTACAAAAGGAATCAGAAGAGCGGAGTAACCTATGAATAATATAGGCGGATGAACGACGTTCCATAAATTTTGAAGCAGTGGATTAAGCCCTGCTCCGTTATTTACCGCCGCAGAACTGCTCGCAAAAGGTCTCACCGAAAATAGCAAAAGGGCCGAAAATCCCATGCACACAGCCGAGCCGACCGACAAAGCGATATTGTTGAATCTGATATTTTTACACGTTCCGGGCGATATAAGCCACATTGTAAAACATATAAATGTGCACACCGACCATAATAGAAGCGAACCAGCCGAACCGGACCAGGCGGCGCTTAGCTTGTAGAAAAACGGCAATTTTGTGGAGCTGTACCGAGACACCGCAGCAACCGAAAAATCATCCCCGAGAAAGGCGGCTGTGAGCAGAACAAAACTCGCTATGGATAGCATCATCGCCGAAAAAATCGCTCGCCTGCCGCCCAACAGGAAGATCTTTTTTGCTGCTTCAGATTCTTTTTTCAAGGCCGAAAGGCCCCAAAAAACGGCCAAACCGCAAAGTATAAAATTTACTGCCAGAAAACCCGCGCCAAGATAATGTATATATCCAGCCACTGGCTCACCTCCCAAAAATACCTGTAAATTACTTCAGCTTTATTGGCAAACCCTTCTCGCGGGATTTAGCTATAAAGTCTCTCATTTCCTTCAGCAGTAATTCCAACTGCTGAGTATTTTCGAGCAGGCTTTCATAAAATCGTCCGTCGTTTACAAGCTTGCCGGCAGTTCCCTGTCCGCTATTTATCTTTTCCAGTATCAGTCGCATTTCCGCTGTCGTTTTGCTCAACTCCTCGCTCATGCTGACCACCACCGGAACAACCTTTTCATCGATGTCCTTAAAGGTTATGGCACCGGCATTGGCAAATTTTTCAAATTCCTGCATTGCCGTGGTAGCTCGCCTGGTCGTTTCAGCCAGGTTAGCTAAAGTGACCTTTATATTTTCCCTGTTATTCGGGTCGCCGATGATATCGTTGGCATTTTTAATAAGACTGTTGAGCCCCGTAATCAGCTCATCCAGTTTCTTCTGGCTCTCAGCGGGGAAAAATTCGCTTGTCGTGCCGGACGATCCCTGCAGCCACATACCCTCAGCCAGATAATCTTTTGGCGGTTGATTGGCATCCTGCGATTTTGCAGGCGGGGCATCTGGATTAACCATAAGTTCGATATAACTGCTGCCCAAACCTCGTGTCATCAACTTCACATCCACGTTCGAAGGAATGTCATTATATTTTTGGTCAATACTGAGTACTACTACTGCCTGATGATAAAATTGTCCGGTTCTGAGGTTTTGAAGTCTCTTGGGTGGTTTTATGTCTGTTACCATACCTACCTGGTAGCCGCAGAACCGCACAGGCGTGCTCTTGGCCACCCCCTGTGCTATTGGAAACTGAACATAGACCGTATATGAACTCCACCTGCTGATTCTAACGGGCAGATCGCCGAATTTGAACAAGAGCCATACAATTGCAACCAAAGCGCCAATCACAAAGATTCCTACGGCGATATTTCGTTTCTTTTGCAGGGTTTCGTAATCACTCACTGTTTGCTTCCTTTCAAATCAGTCCGGCCTTCCATAAATAGTTCCCTTATGGCACGCAGTGGATAGCCGCTGCCGTTCAGTTTCTTTATCAGCCGGACCCGTTCAACGGCCTTTTCGTCAAACATCCTTCTGCCTGTCGGCGTAATCTCCGTCGGCTCAAGCAAGCCGACCATAAGGTAATATTGCAAAGATTGCCGGGAAATACCAGCTTTTTTTGAAGCCGTACCTATTGATATCAATTTGCTTTTGATGCTCAAACCATAACCTCTTAGTTAACAGTGGTATATAGTATATTGATATTTGGCAATTAGTGAATAGGCTGCTTTATAATTCTGTACTGCCGTAAAACTATTGATTTTTGAGTTCCTCTGTTATCTTATTCACCAGTATAAGAAACCATTTCTGTACATCCGCCGGCTTCAGTTGTTTTACGCTCTTTTTGGTCGCCTCTTTTGCCTGAAGGTTCAGCCGCCGTGATAACACCATGAGTACATAGTCAAAGCTTGGCGGTATTTGTCCCTGACTTTGGCGAAACGCCTCTCGCAGGACACGCTTTAGGCGGTTACGGATTACAGCCCCGCCGCAGCCCTTTCCGACCGAAATGCCTAATCGCGGATACCCGCACTTGTTTTCCGCCATATAAAGCAAAAGTACGCTGGTACTTGCGAACAGCCTGCGGCCAAGAACAGCTTCAAACTGCCGTCCATTTACAAGTCTTTTGGTTTTAGGAAAGGAAAATTGTTTTAACATAACTCAGCCATTTTTCAATCCTGCCTAATCCCTTACCTATATAATCTCAAACCGACCGATTTAATGACAAAAGTTGGCATAAATTTTTGCAAAATAAGCGATTGTGTAAAATAAAAACACAGTTAAAATAGTCATCCCGACGAAGTCGGGATTCCACAATTTTACACTTTTAACTTTAATTTTTGAACTCTCAAACTGACCATCGGTCAGTTTGAGTATATAATATCGGCTAATAGGGGGAAAACCAGTAAATTACCGTGCCGTCGGCTCATCGCGGCCAGTCCGTAAAAACACTCTTCAATTCCTTATCGGTTAGCCCCGAAGCCTGCTTCGGGGTGCTGTGCCGTCATTGCGAGCGCAGCGTGGCAATCTTAATCATATTTAGCCCCGCCACTTCCGGCCTGCACATCAGGGCAGGACGAATGACGGGGTTTCTTCTCCGGGTGGCTGGGTCAATTAAACTGTCTTTCTTCCCCGCCATTTTTATTTTCTATCTCCGCCCGCGGTATCCCCAGATTTAATCAGATTTAACCTATGGGTGATATGAAGTATTATGAGGAATTTGCCAAATCATGTCGAAAATAGGTCTTGACATTTCGCTGGGGCACGGTATACTATTTAGATTCACCGGGCGGAATCTTAAAATAGGTAATAAAAAGTGACGGCGGGCAACCGGTTCGTCCGTATATTACCCGCCATAGATTTCGGAGCCGAATATGCGAGCTCTTTTCATTTCAATCCTTGTTTTTGCCATCCAATCGCTCGCTTTGGCCCAGAACTTGCCGCCAGTGGCCATTGTGACTGCGGACAAGACAACCGTAGCTGTCGGCGAGTAGGTCTGCTTTGACGGCAGCCAGAGTTACGACCCTGACGGCGACCCCGGAGCCGGGCCGCTTATTTACTATTGGAACTTTGGCGACGAAAGCGACCCCGTAGCTTCTGCAACGGTTTGTCACGCGTTCGTGGCTGCGGACACCTACACGGTTAACTTTATAGTGACGGATGAACATGGTGCAACTGATTCCAACGTTATTCCCATCACCGTCAACCCGCCGCACATTCAGGCGTTTGGACAGCGTGTGTGGTGCGATGGTTCGGCTGCGGTGGGAGGACAACTCAACGCGACAGACCAGAACGGGCATCCGTTGACATATACTTTGGCTACGCCGCCTGAGAATGGCGGAGTGGTGATTGAGCCGAATGGTGCGTTTGTTTACACGCCCAATATCTGGGATGGAAACGATAGTTTTGGCTTCACCGCCTCGGATGGCAACGTCGTTTCCGAAGAGGCTTTCGTTAATCTTTACGTCTTCAACCGTCCGCCGGTGGCAAACGCCGGGCCGGATGTGAATATGTACACTGGAGACACGGTTAGATTATTTGGTTCGGCAACCGACCCGGATGGCGAGCCCATCGTAGTATGGTCGTGGAGGGTCGAGAGTGCGCCAGCAGGTGCGGTATGGTTTATCGCACAAGAAGACTTTCCCGCAGCGGACTTTTCCACGGAGACTCCAGGTCAATACCTGATCTCTTTGCTCGTCGAGGATCCTTCTGGCGGCAGCGCCCCTGATTTTGTCACCATTAACGCCCGCGACAACCTGCCGCCGGAGGCAATACCGACGGCGGACAAGATGACGGTTACAGTAGGAGAACAGGTCTGCTTCTACGGCAGCCAGAGCTACGACCCCGAGGGCGGACCGCTTATTTACTATTGGAACTTTGGCGACGAAAGCGACCCCGTAGCTTCTGCAACGGTTTGTCACGCGTTCGTGGCTGCGGACACCTACACGGTTAACTTTATAGTGACGGATGAACATGGTGCAACTGATTCCAACGTTATTCCCATCACCGTCAACCCGCCGCACATTCAGGCGTATGGACAGAATGTTTGGTGCGATGGTTCGTCTGCGGTGGGAGGGCAACTCCACGCGACAGACCAGAACGCACATCCTTTGACATATACTTTGGCTGCGCCGCCTGAAAATGGCGGAGTGGTGATTGAACCCAATGGGGTATTTGTTTACACGCCCAATTCCTGGGACGGAAACGACAGATTCTGGTTTACCGCAACGGACGGCAACTATGTTTCCAATGAGGCATTCGTTAACCTTTACGTCTTCAACCGTCCGCCGGTGGCCAATGCGGGGGGCGATCGGGCGATGTACACCGGGGACTGCCTCACGCTGAATGGGACGGCGTATGACCCCGATGGCGAGCCAATCATTCTGTGGTCGTGGATGGTGGAAAGCGCACCCGCTGGCGCGGTCTGGGATCTCAGTCATGCCGAAACGCCAACGCCGACCTTTTGTGTCCAAACACCGGGTCAGTACCTGATATCCCTTATTGTGGAAGACCCCTCAGCCGGAAGCGTGCCGGATACCATCACCATCACCGTCGCCGACAATCTTCCGCCGGAGTCAATACCGACGGCGACGCCGAGTTTTGGCCCTGCGCCGCTGACTGTGGAGTTTACGGCGGGCGCATCCGACCCGAACGAAGACCTACTCACTTACGCGTGGAATTTCGGCGACCCGTTAAGCGCTGACAATAACAGCACGCTCGAAAACCCGACCCATATATATGACCAGAACGGCTTCTACCACGTCGCGCTCGATGTCTGTGACGGATTAGCAACCATAAATCGTTCAATTACAATCAGGGTAGGCCGATATGGTATCGATTATCTGCTGGGCGATATCGATTTCGACGGCGACGTCGATTTTGCCGACGTCCTCGAGTTTACCAGCGCATATCTGTCTGAAACTGGCGACCCTGATTACAATAGCGACGCCGACCTCGACCAAAATGACGGCTTCATAGACCTTTACGACTTTGCCCTGCTTGCCAATGACTGGGAAAAAGTCCTTCCTTAGGATAATCCTCACTGAATCTTAAGCAATTCTCACGTTTGGGGAGAATTAAAGGTGTCCCGTAACATTTTTTTTCCGCCCAAAACCATACCCCCTGCCCTTGCGGATTCTCTTTTGTTACAAATCCGCGTCTAAAAAATTGAAAGCTCTCTGTGCCTCTCTGTGGCTATATTCTTTTATCTTTTTTAATTTTGCTTTGTATTTTTTATATTTTATTTTTGATATTTGATTTTAACGCAATACGAGATACGCTTCACGCTTCACGAGATACGAGCGACGAGATACGAGATACGAATTGGGCCATTCGCGCAGGTATCCTCGACCAAATTCCGAAAAAAATAAAAAAATTTTCACCATTTTTAACTCTTTATTTTACAACAACTTACCTAATTATCTATCCGCTATCCGCTATATGCTATCCGCTATTTTTCGTACCAAACGCGCAGGTACGCCCCTTTATAGAGGGGACACTTTTCCCGCCCTGAGCTTGTCGAAGGGTCTGTCCTTAGCTTTTAACTTTAAGTTTTGGTTTTGAGTTTTTAGTTTTAAGTTTTGAGTTTCTAAATCCGTGTTTAGAATTTAGTGCTTTCGGACAACTGAATGTGTCTATGCGGTATTTGTCTGCGTCCCGCTCGGAGTACGGAATTTTTATTCTCTTATTCTGAGTTCAGTGTTCAGTGTTCTGAGTTCAGTGTTCAGTGTTCTGAGTTATTCTTTATAGATTTAGTGCTTTTGGACAGCTTTCGGACAACTGAATGTGTCTATGCGGTATTCGTCTGCGCCTCCCGCTCTTTGAAATTTGAAAAATAAAAAACCGTGAAAATCAGTGAAATCTGTGTCTAAATTTTTTCTTAACTCTTTTATATGAATAAACTTAAAACAAAATCAATGCCTGAAATTGGATGTCTTTGGACGTACTTTGGAGTGCTTTGGACATACTTTGGAGTATCGTTGGAGTGCTTTGGAGTGCGTTTGGATGACCTTGGATGACTTTGGATGACAGTTGAAAAAAGATAAGCTTTGGAACGCGGGCTATTTACGGTGCAAGAAATGCATCTGTTTCACAGGATGGGGTTTCCACGCCTTTATATACATTGGTGTCGCGCAGCGTGAATATGTCGTCCTGCAAAATACCCATTTGACGTGTTTTTACAAACCCAACGCTGCCGTTGCAGAATAGAATATTCTGCCCGCGCCGGCAATGATTTGAGCTGTTGAGATTCAATTGGTTTTCGCTCAACTGCAGGTCCAGCGAATTTGCCGAGTTCTGCGGCAGTTTTTCAAAAAGCGGGTTCAAATCCGCTATCAAAACCTTCTGTCCACTCATATTTTTATCTGTCGGCTGCTTGCAAATTATCCGGAAGCTGTAAGTGACATAACGTCTTGCCGGGAAATCGTTGTAATTTTTTGCCTGCGATGGGTCGAATTGAATTGCCTTGCCTTGCCTTGCGCCGGGGCAGACAAAATCGGTCGGGTTGACATAATTCTTTTTTGCCAGAAGCCACATATGGCGTGTGTTGGAGTGATTTTCCTCGCCCTGATAGCCGACCTTCCACCATGGTGAGCCGAGCGTTGTCGCAACTGCCGGCATTTTGCCTTCATTGTCGGCGCTGTAGGCGTTTATTCCCTGTCCTATTCGCTGCAATTGCGTCTGGCAATACTTTTGCCAGTAATCCTGGCGCATATGCGTCAATGGAGCGATGATAATGCCGGCAACAAATATAATCATTGCCGCCGCCGAAGCAAGCTGACCGAAGTTACGCCAGAAGAAACTCTTTGCGACGGTCCGTGTTTGCTCAACGGCAAGCAATTGCTGCAGCTTAAGCTCACTTGCGCGTGCCGCATTTGTAAGCCGCCAGATTGTACCTTCTGCCAGATAATCGGGACATGATTCGGATTCTATACTATCCAGAGGCGAGAGGGCTCTTGCGATTTCTGAGTGGAGTTCTGCGGCTTCTTCATTGTGGGCTGTCAGCTTTTGGGCTTCAGATTTTTCAGTTTCCGATGTGAGGCCTACACAGTAATCGAATAATAATTGCTTTTGCTGATTGTTTAACAACGTCATTTACTTCTTTTACTCCCGATGGATGCTTTCCAATCTTTTGCAAACCGAGCCACTGCCGTATGCAGTCGGCTTTTAACCGTTCCGATGGGTATACTTAAAATCTGGGACATTTGTTTGTAAGAAAATTTATTAAAATAGGCTAAAATCAGAATTTCCCTCAGATTCTCCGGTATATCCGCTATAACCCCTCTAACCAGAACAGCAATTTCATCTCTTTCGAGGTTGTCGTAAGGTACTACATTGTCGGAAGTTATCGTGTTTAGGGCATCGTCGAACGACATTTCATCGGAATTTGCGATTGCGCCGATGGAAATTGCGGCAGTTCGCTGCTGTTTTCGCAAAGCGTCCTTTGCTTTATTCGCAGCAATTGTAAAAAGCCATGGCCGCAAAGGACGGGCAGGGTCAAAGCTTTCTCTGCTCGTAAATAACTGCAAAAAGGTTTCCTGGAATACGTCCTCGATGAGGTCCTGACGATTGAGGAATTTTTTCAGAAATGCGTAAAGTCCGTCTTTGTAACGGTTTACGATTATACTAAAAGCGGCCTGGTCGCCGGCTGCATAGCTGTTCAGGAGTTCCGCGTCAGTTTGGTTTTCCAAAATAGGGTTCATAATCAAACTCTTAGACAAGTAAAAGATAACGACAGTATTATAAATGATTTAGCAGTAAATAAAAGACTTTGTTTTAGGAAATGTTTTATAAAAACTGCATTTGGTAAGATGGGCAATAATTTTCGAGAAAACTGTCGTTAGTCGTTAGCAGGTAAGTAGTTAGGATGAATTTTTGGGTTTGCAAAAAGTGACAAAAATTGACACGAATTGAGCATTTTTTGACAAAAATCGTTCACTTTCTAACACTTTTTTACAAAAAAATTGATTTTTTGACACCCCTGTTAAAAAAAGACCGCCTGTGTTAAGCTGTTAAAATGGGCAAGATGGGAAAAGGATTTTTAACCGCAAAGTTCGCAGAGGGCGTGGAGCTCCAGAGGGTTTTTAGTTTAAGAAAAAATCGGAAACTAAAGACTATTCACCAACGACTAAAGACTTTTTTCAGACAGGATTAGAGGGTTGACAAAAGAGGGGGTTTGAAAGACAATCAGTTTATACAAAGAGTTTTGAGTTAGAAGTGTTGTTCCTCGCTTTCGCGGGGACAAGGTTTTTAGTTGAGAGAATTAGACGCGGATTAACGCTGATTGACGCAGATTCTTAAAACGGCTATGATGTGCGGCAGTGAATTTCCGGCCACAAGATGATGAGAGTAAAAACTTATGAGTAATTGTTTCTACCAATTCCCCGAAGTTTCAAGGGAACTTTTTGGCGAAGATGCCAAAATATTATCTTCTGCCACAGAAGTATTCGAGTTGGAACTGGCTAATTTAGAATATCGGGTGTTGGATTCCAAGGAGTTGCTAAAAAGAAGTGCATTTTTTGAGAAAGTACGGGGTGAATTGACAAATCACTTCAAACTTTGCTCACATTCCAATGGATCGCACATACAAGACTGCTCAGCACAGACACAAGCATATTTTGAAGACGGTAAATTTTCGACTGGCTACGCAACGCACGGACTTTTTCCTTACAGAGGAAAATTTCATCCGCAATTAATTAAGGCGCTCCTGAATATTATGGGGATAAAAGAAGGCGATACAATTCTTGATCCGATGTGCGGCAGCGGAACAGCCAATATAGAAGCCGCCTTAATGGGGATCAATTCATTTGCAAGTGACCAAAGTCCATTTTGCAGATTTATGACGAAAACCAAATTTGAAGCAATGACCATTGACCAAAAATTGCTTCACGGCTTATCTGGAAAAACGTCAGAACTATTTGCTTTTTTCAGTGTCAAGGATGTATCGCAACAGTTAAAGAAAATAAAAAATGCCCCAAAATTAAAAGTCTATCATCTTGCCTTACTTGCTTTCTTAGATGCTCTTGGATATTCCATGCGAGTAACCAAATCCGGCCATGAAACGCTTTTTGCAAAGGTGTTGCGTCGTTATGAAATGACTGTTTCAGATTTTCTGGCAAACCCTCACTTCAATGCAGCGTCTTTAGGCAAAGTCGAGGTTTTGGAAGAATCAAATGCTTTGAACATTAATTTGCCTGATTCATCTGTAGATGGAGTGATAACTTCGCCGCCATACTCATTTGCAATTGACTATGTAGAAAATGATGAGCCGCAATTGAAGTACCTTGGATACGACCCCTCTGTAATCAGGTCGAAAATGGTTGGGTTAGTTGGAAAAAACAAAACTGAACGATTGCAGAATTATTTTCGAGATATGGCGGCCGTGTGTGCAGAAATATCAAGAGTTTTGAAAAACAATCGATTTATGGTTATGATTATAGGCTCAAATACTAACCAGACTGGCGGCATCAGGCTGGAAAACAGTATCATCGAATCTTGCAAAGAAGTTCATTTAAAACTTGTAAAAAGTATTGTAAAGCCTATAAAAGGTCTTCGAAACACGATGAAAGATGAATATATACTTTTCTTTGAAAAACAATCCTAATGAGGTTCTATGAGATCAGTAGATGAAAAATTCAAAACGGTGATAGAAAAGAACACATTCTATTTTTCCAACCCAGAGTTTGAGGAAAAGTATGAAGCATATCTGAATTCACTTAACGAGACGCTTCTTGTTCTCAAAAATAAGGTTGAAACCGAGGGGCTAAGAAAAGCACATATTGAAAATTTGCTTCTGGAAAAGGTAAACGGCTTACGTGCATTACTTGCCTTGACGGGCTTCTCTAACGAAAGTTTGAAGCGACTTATAAGTGTGATTCGTGTTGTCGATAATCCGGAACTGAACGCACTTGTGTGCAAGGACAAGTGGCATCGACCGATGCCATCAGAAGAAATTACCGAATGGTCGGATGAAAAAATCGCATCAATGATAAAGAGTAATGAGTATTTTCGAAAAGGGCTTGTTAATATTTTTTTTGAAGGATCTACCGTTCCGTTCTTGGCCAATGCTGTTCCGTTGTTCGAATTGAAAAAACTGAGCATATCAAAGTTGCGATTTGAAATTCCGGCAATGATAGACACGTTAATTCGGTACAAAGAAAAGGGTTCCCGTGCAGGAATGGGATTTAATAATCCAGAAACCTTGATTGCGGCGATTCTTTCCGACTTAAAGCTTTCTTATGAAAGCGGAGATTTGGGAGAACTTATTGATAACGCTCCAGACAAGAAAAGAACAATGGATTTTATAATACCTTCCAAGAAGGATCCAAGGGTGATAGTTGAAAGTTCTTTTCTGGTAACTACCTCCTCAGGCCAAGGCGATAAATCCAAGACAGAGATTTCAATAGACTCATTGATAAAAAACCATTATCCAAAGGCCAAATTTATTGGTTTCGTGGATGGTATCGGCTGGTATGTTCGTAAAGGCGATTTGAAGCGTATGGTTGGGGCTTATGTTGATGTTTTCACGTTTCATAAAGATGAACTGGCGAGATTTAAACAATTGTTGCTTACAGAACTTCCCACAAAATGATGAACAAATATATTAATACTATTTCACAGGGTGATTGTTTGGAATTGTTCAGGGATATTCCTGACGAAAGTATCGACCTGACGTTTGCCGACCCGCCGTTTAATCTGAAGAAAAAATATAACGGCTACAAGGACAGCCTGGAGTTTCAGGACTATTTGCAGTGGTGCGAAAAATGGATTGCGGAAATGGTGCGGGTTACAAAGCCATCCGGCGCTATTTTGCTACACAATATTCCAAAGTGGCTTACCTATTATGCAGCATTCTTGAATCGCATTGCCGATTTTAAGCATTGGATCGCATGGGATGCGCCATCCTCGCCAATGGGCAAGACGCTTCAGCCCTCTCACTATGGGATTTTAGTTTATGCAAAGAATGCCAAGGAATTGAAATTTTATGAAATTCGGTACCCTCATAAACGATGCCGAAAGTGCGGGTATTTGCTTAAAGATTATGGTGGCAAAAAAGAAGGCTTACATCCTTTCGGCCCGCTTGTTTCTGATGTATGGACGGATATTCACAGAGTAAAGCACAAAGTATATAGGGATGAACATCCCTGTCAACTTCCCGTCCATTTATTGGAACGCCTTATTCTTATGGCGACGGATGAAAATGATATTGTTCTTGATCCATTTGCAGGAGCCGGCACAACGCCGATTGCGGCCAAAAGGCTTGGCCGTCGGTATGTCGGTTTTGATATTGATAAAAAGTATGTTGAGATTACAGAAAATAAATTGGAACACGAACAGTCAAATTCTAAGATTGGAAATGTTTGGGTCAGTTGTTTCCTGCGAGAAGTCGTATCAATACGCGACAAGGATTGGAAGGAGTTGTCCGAAAACTATGTCATCCCATCGCCGATACGCGAAGTTGATTTTACAAAAACACAGTTGAAAAACAACAACCGTATCTGCCATTGCCGCAAAACTAATTCATCGAACACAGGTTCTCAAAACCTCTTCGCTCTTGTGTAGCAAAGTTTAGTAGGCTGGTCAACTTGTTTGCCCATGCGGACAAGAGGAAAGCCTTTATGAGACATTGAAAGATTGAACGCATGAAAGCCTTATACCGGCACAAGAAGAGCGGGGATATATTTGCAATAGAGACGGATGCAAAGGGGAAAGTAATTTCGACATCTGGGCCACTGCTTACGAAAGATTTAGACCCGAAGGAGCTTGATTACGATAATTATTTCACTGATGAAATTAAAGAGAAGATAGAAGATTTTGCTTTGGTGACGAAAGAGGATTATCTTGAAATCCTGCGGAAAAACGGTTTTTACTTTCAAACAGTGCAGAGGCATTTATTTTAAACAGCAGGCCTCGCAATGACAAGTTTCGGCCAAATGCGCAGGTATCCAAAAGGCAAAATCAGAAATTTTAAAAAAATTTCTACATTCTCTAACTCCTTATTTTACAACAACTTATCTCTTCTCTACCCGCTATCCGCTGTACGCTATACGCTATTTTTTGTACCAAACGCGCAGCTTCGCCCCATTGTAGAGAGGGACACTTTTCTGTCCTTGTTCAGTCTGTAAGGAGTTTTGTTTTGGACATTTAAGTTTGAAAAATTCGAATTTGTTTCGGGTTTCGGAATTCGAGTTTAGTGCTTGCTCTTTCGTAAGGCCATTCTTTGACAATTGAATGTGTCTATGCGGTATTTGTCTGCGCCTCCCGCTCGGAGTACAGGTTTTAACCTGTCTTCTCTGTATGAAGTTTTGTTTTGAACATTTAGATTTTAAAAATTCGAATTTATTTCGGATTTCGTGCTTCGGATTTCGAGTTTAACCTTATATATGAAAAGAACTTATGAAAAAAATGTGACCTCACGACTGGTGTCTTTGGACGTACTTTGGAGTGTTTTGGACATACTTTGGAGTACCTCTGGAGTGCTTCTGAGTATCTTCTGATGACTGCTGATGCGCGCTGATGAGCGCTGATAACATCTAAGAACTTAAAATCGAAGCTCCGCCCACGGCGGCCATCCCATAGGCGGCTAAAAATAGAAATTGTTGCAACGGAGGGAAATTTTGTATACAATCGTATTTTTGGTATAGATTCGGCGTTTGTACGGGGTGTAGCTCAGTTTGGCTAGAGCGCCTGGTTTGGGACCAGGAGGCCGAAGGTTCGAATCCTTTCACCCCGATTTTTTGCCCTTGGCAAAAAATAGAGCATTTGAGCAGGTGAACAGGGGAGCAGGAGATGAAGAAAAGACGAAACCGGCAAGGTTAAGAGATTTATCTGCGTTTTAATCTTTTCCATCGGCTTCTGCCGGAAAATCGGGAAATTCTTCCAGCGGCGGAGTGTTTGCCTGTGCGGGATGCCGGCCGGGATTTACCTACGTGGTGGTGCTGCGGCGGCGGCTCGGATTTGAGGTAGACAAAACCAGGGGCTTTTTCCATATCGAATTGACGGCCAATGAATTTTTCAATACTGAGGAGGTATTTGTTTTCATCGCGGGAGACAAAAGTAATAGCATCTCCCGTAGATTCCGCCCG
>Ga0315291_10003453_pt1 | contig 20435 bp, 17 predicted proteins | sample YL17G12_20_MG_FD_203070 | JGI IMG/M metagenome (GOLD analysis project Ga0315291, IMG submission 203070) | Sediment microbial communities from Yellowstone Lake, YNP, Wyoming, USA - YL17G12_20 | ecosystem: Environmental > Aquatic > Freshwater > Lake > Sediment | place: USA: Wyoming | collected...
AGTCGGGCAACTCCTACTCTGTGAACTTGAAATGCCTCTGGCCAGCATATGCCCCGGGCCGCGGGATTTTCGTGAAAGCGACCGTAGATGGTCAAGTGTATACATGGTACCCGTTTAAGGGTGGAAGAGTTGAAGGGGAAATAGAAGGGACCAAGCCGGCACTAGTCAGCGCTAAGACTAATAGCACAGGCAAGAGCGTCTGCGCCGGCACAAATTGATTGAAAAGCCCGCACGTCAGGTCAGCGCCCGGGCGCCGACACATGATGCAGACTTCTGATCCTGGACACTACTGTCGCGTCGACAGGTCGCGGACCAGTTCGTCAATGGTCGCCGGCAGGTAGTCCTCGGGATTGACGGGGGTACCGTTCTTACGGACTTCGAAGTGCAGGTGGGGGCCGGTGGCCCGGCCGGTCTCGCCCACGCCTCCGATCGGCTGTCCCTGCCGCACGGTGTCCCCTTCCTTCGCGATCATGATGGACAGGTGCGCGTACACCGTGCGCAGCCCCCCTCCATTCTGCAGGACCACAGCCTTCCCCAATCCTCCCTTCGTGTCATTCGCGTAGATGACCTCGCCGTCTGCCGCAGCGACGACCTCCTGGTAGTGAGGTGAGCCGATATCTATCCCCGCATGGAATTTCCCCCGCCGAGGTCCGTAAGGGGAATTAAGCGGGCCAACGATAGGCCAGAGGAGTTCCGCATCGGTTCGGACCCTTGGTCGCGCAGGCTCGATTGGCGGAGGCGAGGCCGTGGGTTCTTCCCGCAGCGACTGTTCCAGTGCTTCCCGCTCTTGCGTCGTCAGCGGCCGGGATGCTTCAACCTTCTTCACCGACTTCGCCCCGGGGATGAAGAGCCGTTGCCCCACCTTCAGAGATGTGGGCGGTTTGAGGCGGTTCGCCTCCATGATCACCGACACCTTCACCTGGTAGGCCTGGCTGATCCGAAAGAGCGTCTGGCCAGGCTCCACGACGTGCGTGATGCCTTTCGGCTTGGCAGGGGGCTTCGTCCGCTTCTTGGTCGCAAAGGCAGCGGGGGAGAGAAACAGGGCGAGAATGATCAGGAGGGAAAGGCAGGCACGAATCCGACGGGTTCTGGCTGGCTCGATCCTCCAGGCGGGAACGCGGCACCAAGCCGGTCGTCGCATCGCGATCATCAATCGCGAATATACCGGGAGGATCTCCGCCCGTCAACAGGATGCTGACGGCTCCGAGCGACACCTTCCAGGAACGGGGTACACGTGGAGTGTTTGGCGCCCGGGCGGTATGTCTCAGGCCTCGGCACCACCAGTGCAGGAGAGTGCAGGCGGGTTGTCGAAAGCCTTTGGCGGGACGACCTTCGGCGGGCGCGAGAACTCCGGCATTGGAAAGTCCTCGCCCCTTGCCTTCACCATGGCCCTCTTCTCATCGGTGAAGCCGATCTCTTCATCGGTGAGATAGCACGCGGGTTCGGGCGCCCAGGGATCGTTGTACACCAGATCAGCGCGGACCCGCAGCGCCCCGCAGCACGCATCGAACCACTTGCAGATCCCGGGCGCGCAGCGTCCCTTGATCTTGGCGCGCCGGTTCTTCAATCCGGCCATCAGCGGATCCGAGGTGTCCGTCCAGATCTGGCTGAACGGCCGCTGCCGCACGTTGCCGAAGGAATAGTGCATCCAGAACTGGTCGGCGTGGACGTTCCCCATGAAGTCAATGTCCGCGATCCCGACGCCGGAGCTGTACATCCCGCCCCCGTTCCAGGTGAGAAGCTTCAAGACCTGCTCCGCTCGCGCCGGGTCCTTCTTCAAGAGCTTCAGGTACAGGTAGATCCCGTCCACGTGATTGTCCACGGTCAGGATCTCCTTGTTCAGGCCCCGCTTGTGGAAATCCTCGGTCCGCCCCAGGATGATATCCATTGCCTGCCGCGTCTCTTCCCGCGACAGGTCGTCCTCCGCAATCTGCCCGCCCCGCCCGGAATACACCAGGTGGTAGAAGCAGGCGCGGTCAATCTGCTCTCGCTCGATGAAGTCGAAGATCCCGTGGAGGTTCATGAAGTTGTGCCGCGTCAGGGTCAGGCGCAGGCCGACGCGCTGCCCGACGACGACGCACGCCTTGAAGCCGCGTACGGCCCGGTCGAAGGCACCACCCACCCCGCGGAACTTGTCGTTGATCTCGCCGACGCCATCGAGGCTGATTCCGACGTAGGTGAAGCCGGCATCCTTGATCTTTCGCGCTGTCTCGTCGGTGATCAGCGTGCCGTTTGTTGACAGCGTGGGTCGGATACCGAGGGACCGAGCGTATGAGACGAGATCGAGGAGATCCGGCCTGGCCAGCGGCTCGCCGCCCGAGAACAGCAATGCCGGAATCTGGAACCCGGCCAGATCGTCGATGAGTGCCTTTCCTTCTTCAGTTGTCAGCTCTCCACTGTACTTCCGCGCCTCGGAGTCAGTGTAGCAGTGGATGCAGCGCAGATTGCATGTCCGGGTGACGTTCCAGACCGTCACGGGCCGTCGCTCGGCCGCCGTCTTGGATGCGGGAGGCGCGCCAGCACTCACCACCGGAGCCTGAGCTTCGTGCCCGTAACGCAGGCCGTCGCTCTCAGCGGTGCCACCACAATACAGCTTGCTGATGCTGATCATTGACCCTCCCCGAGACTGCTGTCTTGGATCATGTGGAGGCGTGCGGAAAGACTAACCTCTCAGCGTGAGGAGCAAATCCTATTCCACCAAGGCAGGAAGGGCAAATGCTTTGAAAGCCAATGAGTCCTCGGTCGAGTCCGAAGCCTCCATTTCCGCCTCTTGTAGGATAAGGTACAGCCTCGGTCCCATTTGCCACCAGCCTCGTGCTCTAGGGATTCTTGTCTCCGTTATTGGCTCCCGCTTGACGAGGCACGCCGCCTGAGCCGCTGGCTGATCTCCAACACCAACTCTCGTACTTCAGGAAACAGGCGGTCCAGGATTGAGACGTCCCCTGTTCGGATGTAGGCAGCAGTCTGGAGATAAGGGTCCAGCAGGGCCAGGATATTCGGCTCGATGATCTTCTCTTTGGCCTTATCAATGACCATTTCGAAGGCAAGAGGAGCGCCGTCCAGTAGCTTACCGATGAATATCCCGAGCGTCTTCCCGAACCATTCCTCATGTTGCCACGGCATGGAGAAGGCCACGTCAAGGAGGTGACGGGCACGATCAAGATCTCCGCGAGTCGTGCATCTCGCCGCGACATCAAACAAGAATCGAACAATAAACGCTGGTGCACTTCTTGGAACCTTCACCGCGAGGATGGCAGCCGCTAATCCTCCCATATTCGAGCCATGTTCGCGTAGACAAGCACAAGTGATCTCTCGGTCGACCAGGAGGTCCCAATCGTCCGGAGCTACAACCAGTCCCCTTTCTAGTGCTTCCCTCGCTTCCTCGAACCGCCCAGATAGCAACAAAATATCCCCGCGCGCATGGAATACATCTCGCTCCAACGCATTTCGGTCCAGCGCCTTGACTAAGGCTTCGAGTGCCTCTTTGGTTCCCCCTAGGGCATTCAGGGTCCAGGCTCTCTGAACAAAAAGATTACCAGCTTCCGGCCGCAGCTCGATTGCACTGTCCACACACGCCAAGGCTTCTGAATACCGGCCCAGGTCTTCAAGGGCTTCAGCCTGTTTGTGCCAGAAGTGACCTTCTTTTGGCTCGAGGGCACTGGCCTTCTGGAAGCTCTCCAACGCTTTCGCGTGGTCGCCCAAGGCGGCCGCTGCCCGACCGCGCCCCTCCCAGGCCCGAGTCTTGTCAGGCTGCAGCTCCACTGCGCGCTCCGCAGAGGCGAGCGCCTCGGCATGCCGGCCCAATCTCCCAAAGGCCTCAGCCTGGAGCTCCCAATGGTGCGCCTCATCCGGCTCCAGGGCTGTGGCCTTCTGGAAGCTCTCCAACGCTTTCGCGTGGTCGCCTAGGTCGGTTGCTGCAATCCCTCGCCATTCCCAGAAATGGGCCTTGTCAGGCTGCAGCTCCACTGCGCGCTCCGCAGAGGCGAGCGCCTCGGCATGCCGGCCATGATTGCGAAGAGCCATAGCTTGGAAGTGCAAGTAGTGAGCTTCCTCTGGCTGGAGAGCCGTGGCCTTCTGAAAACTCTCCAAGGCCTTTGTACGGTCGTCAAGCTCGACAGCCGCCCAGCCACGCTCTACCCACGTCCAAGGATCGTCAGGCTTAAGCTCAACCGCTCGCTCCGCACAGGTGAGCGCCTCGGTATGCCGGCCCACTTCCCTAAGAGCGTGAGCCTGGAGCCTCCAGTACCGGGCTTCCTTTGATTCGAGGGCTGTGGCCTTCTGGAAGCTCTCCAACGCTTTCGCGTGGTCGCCTAGGTCGGTTGCTGCAATCCCTCGCCATTCCCATAAGTGGGCGTCATCAGGCTGCAATTCAATTGCACGTTCTGCACAGGCGAGCGCCTCGGCATATCGTTCAAGATTACCAAGAGCCAAGGTCTGGAAATGCCAGTAGAAAGCGTCATTCGGGTCGAGAGCTGCGGCCTTCTGGAAGCTCTCCAGCGCCTTCATATAGTCGCCTAGGTCCTCCGCCGCTTGGCCGCGCTCCCCCCAGATCCGGGGATCATTCGGATTGAGCTCCGAGGCCCGTTCAGCACAGGCCAAGGCCTCTGCAGCCCGGGCTAGTCTCCTCAGGGCTAAGGCCTGGAGCCCCCAGTAGCGAGCTTCCCCCGGCTCAAGGTCCGTGGCTTTGTGGAAGGACTCCAACGCCAATGTATGGTTGTCTAGCCCGATGGCTGCCTGCCCCCTTAGAGCCCAGGCCTCCGCTAGAGAAGGAGCCTTTCGAAGTACAGCCTCTGCTGCGGTTATCGCTTCCTCATAGTGATCCAACCTCAGAAGCTGTTTCACGTCCTTCAAGGCCTCTTTGTGTCTCCCGGAAGCCGCATGGACTTCCGCCTGGATCTTGTAGGCTGCCGCAGCACTCGCCTGATCCTCTGCTTTGACAGACCCTGCGAGGAAATGTTCCGCCTCCTGCTCGGCTTGGGTGTAATCCTCTAGACTTATGAAGACTTCCATCCGGAGGTCAAAGATCTCACGACACAGGGCCCCCGAAGCGGCTTCTTGGAAGTAGTACAGGTCGTCGACGGCGTGTCTGTAGTCTTCTCTTGGGACGGCCACTTCCCTTGTTAGAAGTTCCTTTCGATATGACCTGACGATCTCGACCATTTCCTCAGGCGTGTAATAGATCTTCAGAAATTGCGCAAGGAATTTGAATCGCTGACGACCTGCGACCGTTGCCGTCTGGCGCCAGATCCGAAAAAGGCGTTCCGTTACGTCATAATGCGTGGCGCGCCTTCGCTCATGTTTCACTGGTTCCACATATGCCCATCCCTTGAGCCTCTTAAGCTGAGCGTTGACCTTTTGAACGCTGAGTCTCGCAGCTCGCGCGATCTCGGTCGGCGTCGAAGGTCCCTCCATCTGGGCTAAGGTATCCAGTACCTTTCGCGGCTGGTCAGCTAAGGCATCGTAACGACTTCGGAAGTAGTCTGAGAGTTCCTCGATCAGCTCCCGCAGGGCCGACTCCACCTCAAGAAAGGCAGACCGGGTGACAATCTGATAGAGGAATAGGATTAAGCGGGGGTTCCCACCGGTGAGCTTTCGAATTGCTGGAATCTTCCGCGTCAGGTTCTCCTCACGCTTTCGAAACTCCGCCTCCAAGCCGTCTTCGTGAAATCGGGCCGCAAGGAGCCTGAGCATTTCTTTCTCTGTCAGATCAGTGAGATAGAGAGTCTCGAAAAATTCGAAGAACGGGGCCCTATAATCGACGACTTCCTTGAAGAGCCATGGGGCGGTGCCCACAAGGAGAAGAGCCGTTTGATCCATTAAGAAGGCACGGAGGCGATGATGGTCCTCTGCGGGAAACTGCTGGAGGACCTTTTGAATGTTGTCCACGAGGATCAGCAATTTCTTCTGTCGTTTCCCTGAAACTGTCTGAATACGCTCGAGACAGCAATCAATCACTGCGCGGTCCGGCTTCTCGCGAAGTCCTTTAGGCAATCGCCAAGCTTCCTCCCCGAGATCGGCTTCACGGAGCTTGGAACACAGTGCAAGTAGGAAGTTTGCGAGCGTATCATGGGCAGCATACTCCTCCTCCACGAAGAGAACTGAAATACAGTTCTTCGGTAAACCCGGCAGGTCCGACCTGGCCTCGATTCGTTGTGAGACGTAGTGATGGATGAAGCAGACAAGGTGGGTCTTCCCCATGCCTCGTGGGCCAATGATGAGGACGTGCTTTGCTCCGCCCCCCTTGCCTATTGCATCAATCTTCTCGATCACGTTCCTTAATGCATCTTCTCGGCCGACAAGCGTTCTTGCCACTTGGTCTGGGGGGGCGAGCCAGGGGGCGAATGGGTGATGAAGGACCGGACGACTACGAACCAAGGCCATGGTAGCGCCTCCACCAATCTCGCAACCACTTGTTGTGGAACGTTACTCGCTCTTCCATGTTCCCTACTGTCACATAGAAATCGTTCTCCAATGCTGCCAAGAGCAGATCAAACTGCTCGGGCTCACCAACAGGCCCCAGCTCATGCATGACCGCATCGTAGAGGGCAAAGCGATTGACCCCTCGTTCGGACATTGAAAGGTCACGGAGAATCCGTTTCGCGGCTCTCGCTTCGTTTGGAGTGTAGTACCGATTCAACCGCTCATAATAATCCTCGAAGTAGGTACGGAACTCAGGCCCATGGACTCTCTCCTCGTAACACCAGCGGACCAGCCCGGGATCAGGCTTCACATTTCGGTTTCGGACCTCCTTGGAAAGGGCGTCCACCATGATCTGGACGAAGATAGGAACGTAGGTTTCCACCTGTGATAGAATAGCGTACTTCGTTTCATCGTCTACCTCGAGCCCTCGTGATTTGAGAAGCAATTCTGCAAACCGCTGGGCCGTCGCAGGATCGAAGGCCCCAACCTCCATCTGTCTCAGGTCGTTGAGGGTGCGAGAGGCACCGAGATGAGCTGCTATGCGACCGATACCCACCGAGCTCCCGAGGACCATGGAGGTCCTTCCGGCGAATTCCTGTCTCAGGCCACGTAGCCAGTGGAGGAGCGCGACGGCCTCTTGCGAACCCTCTGGCTCAGCTCCCAATTGATGGAGCAAAATAGAGAGTTCATCAATCAGAAGGAGACAGTGAGGCGACACTGAGAGAACCTCATGGATCGCTTGCATCCCTCTCTCTTTCCAACGCCCTCGGAGATGCTCCCGAAGTTTTAGTCGGACCTCCCAGATCTCCAGTTCCTCCAAACGGGAGATAAGGCCGGAGAGGATGCCCTTGAGGAACCGCTGAAGTCCGGGCTGGGCCTTTACGACTTTCACGATCAGGTCAGCCACCAGTTCCTCGGCGGTCGAAAAACCTTCGGCCTCAATTTACAATACCGCCCAATTCTCTGGAGACTGGTCTCGCATTCGGAGCATGAGGCTTGTCTTGCCCACCCTTCTAGGGGCTGCGAGGAGCACACTTCCTTCGTCCACCGCCTCCCAGAGGTCCTCAAGAAGAGTCTCCCTGTCAAAAAAATCATCTCCCGTCGCAGGCGGTCCGATTGTGATTGATGGCATAACTTCCTCCTCCGGATAAAAATAACGCTTTTGTTTTATAACGGATTCGTTTCACTGTCAAGAAAAATGATTCCAAGAAATCAAAAAAGGCGTAACTAATTGAAATTACAATGAAAATTAATCTCTCCAGAGGCAACAATACAGCCCTTGTTTAGGTGCGATAACCAACCCAAAATCGTAAGCCATGATGATCATCAAACAAAGCAGATTCCTGATTTGAGCCGATAAGAAGCGAATCCCGTGCAGTTGCCTTCCTCGAATAAAATAGAACTCCAGTTGCCTGTTCCTTGGAGGCCGACACGTAAGGAGGGAAACCGAGGCTTGTGCGCCCTCAGTCCCGTGAGTGGTATGACGTTATCTCAAAAGAACGCGAAGGGGCGATCCCGCATGAGAAGCGGCACATCCAGTTCTGGCGCCGCCCTTTCATGGATCGGGCTGCTCTAAACGCGAGATATTGGAGAAGCGAAAAAGTGCTGGCGTCAGTCCCAAACTGAGCAGGTTACTCCAGCTTCAGGCTCACCGACACGCCGTCGCGGATTGGGAGGATCATGGTGTAGAGGTTGGGCGCCTGGAACGAGAGTCGGGTCGATTCCAACACGCCGCGGGTGGCCGGGTGCGAGGCATCGTTCACGACCCGCCCGCCCCAAAGCATGTTGTCGCTCAGGAAAACCCCCAGCAAAAAGGTTCCCGGCACCTTTTTCACGCCATGAGAGGGCGATCAAAGCTATTGGGCGACGTAGCCCCCGTCCACGGAGAGGATCGCCCCCGTGACCATGGTCGACGCGTCGGATGCCAGGAAGAGCGCCGCTCCCACCAGTTCAGCCGGCTCGGCGATACGCCCGAGAGGAATCTTGTCCAGCACCCGTTGTCGGTACTCCGGCTCTGTCTCCAGGACGCGCTGCACCAGCGGCGTGTTCACCGAACAGGGGGCGATGGCGTTGACCCGGACGCCCAGCGGCGCCCACTCCACGCCGAGTATCCGCGTGAGCTGCACGACGCCCCCCTTGCTGGCGCAGTACGCCACGCTCATGGGGAGGGCAACGAGCCCGCCGATCGACGCCAAGTTGATGATGGAGCCCTTCTTCTGCCGAAGCATGACCCGGCCGACGATCTGGCAGCAGAGAAAGACCCCCTTGAGGTTGACCGCGATGATTCGATCCCATTCTGCTTCAGGAAACTCCTCGGCAGGCATGCGTTTGGTGGTGCCGTGACTGTTCACCAGGACGTCAATCCGACCGAACTCCTCGCACAGTCTGTCAGCGACTTCCCGGACGGACTTGGCATCCGTAACGTCCATGTGCAGTGCCACGGCCTGCTGGCCACGCTGGTTGATCGCGGCCGCAACCCCGCTCGCACCTCCAACGTCAATATCAGCAACCGCCACGATCGCCCCGGAAGCTGCCAAGCCCTCTGCGAACGCTCGCCCCAACCCGCCCGCACCACCCGTGATCAGCGCGACTCGCTCCCGCAGGTCGAATAGCCCAACAGGATTCAGGTACTCTCCCACCATCATGCGTCCCTCCGTTAGTCTCCATTGGCGCCAGTCAGCTCGGAGCGGACCAGACCCTACCGCGACGCAGGTCGCGGGTCAAGCGGCAGAGAGACTGCGAGGAAAAGTCGTGTTCTTGGAATTCAGCCGCGCAATGGTGCCGAAGGGGGAATCATTTTCAGGACCATTTCTGCGGTTACAGTCCTCATGCCTAGTTCTACCAATTTTCCTTGTGTTTTCAGCAGGTTAAGCCGTGGTCCCGAATGATGGGGGATGACCCAGAGTGACCGCATTTGACACGCATTGTGCTCCCGATTTACTCCCGCCCTAAAGTGTGGCTCCGCGGGCAGGACTCGAACCTGCGGCCAAGCCTCACGGCTCACAACCATGTGATTATGGAACCCAGGTTAGACCGCGGGTAGATCCTGCAATATGGATGGGCTGGCGAGGAGTCCGCGGAAGGATTCTGAGCCGTCCTCGGAGTCCTAAGCACACCTAGGGCCGAAGCGCCTCGAGCTTACTCCAGCTTCAGGCTGACGGACACCCCGTCGCGGATCGGAAGGATCAGAGTGTAGAGGTTGGGGGCATGGAACAGGAGGCGCGTCAGTTCCAGCACGCCGCGGGTGGTGGGGTGCAAGGCATCGTTCACGACCCGCCCGCCCCAGAGCATGTTGTCGGTGATAAAGTACCCGCCGCGGCGGACTCTTGGAATCGCCCTGTGAAAGGCCGTCGGGTACTGTTCCTTGTCCACGTCGTTGAAGATGATGTCGAAATCGCCCGGCAGCCGATCCAGGATCTCGAAGGCGTCCCCCACCTCGAACCGCGCCCGGCAGCGCACGCCGCCCTGGCGGAAGAACTCGCGGGCCTGGGCCATGTTCTGTGCCGAGCCCTCGGTGAGGATCAACTCCCCATCCTCGGGCAGGGCCCGGGCGAACCAGTAGGCGGAATAGCCGAACCCGGACCCCAGCTCCATGATCCGCCGCGCACCGATGCTCTTGGCCAGCAGGCACAGCATTCGCCCGACGAGGGGTCCCACGATGGGAAAATCGCCTGCCTGCGCCTGACGCTCCATCTCGATCAGTACGGCGTCTCGCGTGGTCTCCAAACTCTCGAGATATTTTTCGATATGCGGGAAGACGATATCGCCGCCGCGACCGCGGGGCTCCGCCTCATCTCTCTTAGAAGATCTTGGCGCCAAGGGGCACCTCCTTTTCCGGGAAGAACGAACCGCTAAGACGCCATGGCCGCCAAGATTACCTGGCAATTGGGCACACCCAGGGGGTACCCGGCGCACCCAGAGGGTACCCGGCAACTTGGAACCCCTGATTGCCAGATTGCCGGGCTGCCTGATTGACTTGCCATGGCGTTCCGGGTACCCAGCGCCAGCGCTGGGTGTCCTTGGCGGTTAGCATTTTCCCTCGAACCCCCCGGATCCGCATGTTATAGTGACGCGAATCCTTTGGCGCCCGAGGGAGCCCCCTGTGACAAAAAAGACCCGACGATTGCTGGAGATCCTGGTTCTGTCGTCAGGCCTGGGCCTGGTCGGGGTCGCGGTCATGATCTACGTGACGTGGCCGGCCAATACCCTTGGGAACTACATTCGGGACCGACGGAACCGCGAGGCGAACATCCGCGCCCTGGAGTGGCGGACCGGCAGAGAGACCGATCCGCAGGCCCGCGCATTCTACCAGGCCTGGTTGGCCGAGGAAAAGGGCGACCTGAACGGGGCCATCCGGGGCTTTCAAGCGTTGCGCGATGAGGCACAACCGGGAACGAAGCTCCATCTCAAGAGTTCCCTCCGGCTGGGCCTCGCGTACGGCCAGAACCATCAGCCGGAGCAGGAGCTGGCCACCTATCAAGCGTTGATGGATCAGTACCCGGGCCCGAGCCGATTGAGCCAGGCGACCTTTTACCTCCGCCAGGGCGATAGGGACCGGGCTCGCGTGCTGCTCGACGAGGCCCTGGCCCAGGACGAGAGGGACGGCAGTCTGGGATCCGATCGCCAGTTTGCCCAGTATCTCCGGGCCATAGTGGGATCCAAGGACCACGAGGCAACTTCCGTCTCCCGCTGAAGCGCGGAACACCCATGTTCTGTCCGGTGTGCGGCAGCGAGTACGTAGCAGGAATCCTGACCTGCGCAGACTGTGATGTGCCGCTGGTCCCCGATCCACCTGTGGACGACGAGGAGATAATCCTTGACGATCCCGTCGTCACCGCCATCGAGGTGTGGAACCCCGCCGAGGCTGAGATCGTCTGCTCCCTGCTCCAGGCGCACGGGATCCCCTGCATCCTGAAGGCGGAGAATCAATACGCCGTGGACGCCACCTATACGGTCGGGCCGCTGGCCCGCCGCCGCATCCTAGTCCGCGAGAGCGACCTCGACCGCGCGCAGGACATCCTTCGTGCTGCGCCGATCCATGACCCCCAGGCAGAAAGCTCAGGAGGCGGTGGGCCTGCCGCCGCCATTCCGGAAGCTGAAGAGCTCGCTGCTGACGGCTGAAGGCTTTTACCATGATCCCCACAGCGCCGTCCTTCCACGAGAATGCCGCCCTGTTCGGGCACGACTCGACGCCGCGCCTCCTCGCCTTTGAATTGGAGGGGGATGACAAGGTCCGCGTCTTTACTCGAACAGAAGATGCTAAGACGGTCTCGGACGTTCGCCCCTTCCGCCCCTTCGTCCTCCTGGCCAGCACCGATCTCCTCACGGGATGGGCCGGCGGTTACGACGTGCAAGAGCTTCAGGGCGACGGGCTCTACCGGTTCCTGGTCCTGCTGCACGGCTGGGGCGACGCCCTCCGGGCCCGGGCCGACCTTCAGAAGGTGACGGGGAAGACCCAGACGGCGTCGGACGCACCCTACCTGTTCTTCAACGACCCCATCCAGCAGGACCTGATGCTGACGGGGCAGACCCACTTCCTGACCCTCCCCTTCGGGGACCTGCGCCGGATGCAACTGGACATCGAGACCTACTGCCGCGCCGGCTACGAGTTTCCCAATGCGGCGCGGGCCGAGGACCGGATCACCGCCATCGCCTTGGGCGACAGTACGGGGTGGGAGCATGTGATCTCGGGCAAGGCCCTCGCCGAGGCGGACATGCTGAAGGAGCTGGTCCGCATCATCCAGGAGCGGGACCCGGACGTGCTGGAGGGCCACAACCTGTTCCGGTTCGACCTGGAGTACATCGAGGCCCGCGCCAAGCGACACAAGGTCAAGCTGGCCCTGGGGCGCGGCGGGGCGGTCCTCCAAGGGCATCCCTCGCGCATGCAGATCGCCGAGCGGGCCATCACCTACCGGAAGTACGAAATCTTCGGCCGCCACATCATTGACACCTGGATCCTGGCCCAGCACTACGACGTCACCGCGCGCGAGCTGGAGGGGTTCGGCCTGAAGGAGATCGCCAGGCACTTCGGCCTGGCCACCGAGGACCGGACCTATATCTTGCCCGAGAAGGTTTCGTGGTACTTCGATCACGAGCCGGACACCCTGTTCAATTACGCGCTGGACGACGTGCGGGAGGCGCGCGCCCTGAGCGCGATCCTGAGCCAGAGCTACTTCGTCCAGGCCCAGATCTTCCCGTTCTCGTACCAGAACGTGGCCCTGCGCGGGAACGCCACGAAGATTGATGCCCTCCTGATCCGGGAATACCTGCGCCAGCGGCGCGCCATCCCCACCCCGGAGCCGCCGCAGGAGGTCCTGGGCGGCCACACCGAGATCGCCTACCAGGGCGTGGCCCGCCGCGTCCTGCACTGCGACGTGACCTCGCTGTACCCGTCCGTGATGCTGGCCTTCGCCTACTTCCCCCGGCGCGACAGCCTGGGCGTCTTCGCCTCGCTCCTCAAGGACCTGCGGGCCTTCCGGGTCCAGGCCAAACAACTGGCCCGGGCGTCGGAGACGGACGAGGCCCGCAACTACTACGAGGCCCTGCAGAGCACGTTCAAGATCCTGATCAACTCCTTCTACGGGTACCTCGGTTTCCCCATGGGGCACTTCAACGACTACCAGGCTGCCAACCAGGTGACGGCCAAGGGGCGGGAGCTGATCCACGCCGTCATGGCGTGGTTGAAGGATCGGGGAGCCCGCCTCATCGAGATCGACACCGATGGCCTCTACTTCGTGGCGCCTCCTGATGTCCGGACGGCGGAGGACGAGGAGCGCCTGCTGTCCGAGATGGGCAAGGTCCTGCCCGAGGGGATCAGCCTGGAGCTGGCAGGACGCTACCAGGCCATGTTCAGCTACAAGATGAAGAATTACGCCCTGCTGGACGAGGGCGGGCGCCTCAGCATCACGGGCTCGGGCCTGCGGTCGCGCGGGCTGGAGCTGTTCCAGCGCGAGTGGATGGAAGAGATGTTCTTGCATCTGCTGAAGGGCGAGCCGCAGAAGATCCGGGAACTCACCCAGCGCTACGCCGAGGCCTTCGAGCAGCACAAATTCGACGTCCGCAAGTTCATGAAGACGGAGACGTTGCAGGATTCACTCGACACGTACCGCGAAAAGATCCGGGGAAGCAAACGAAACCCCGCGGCGGCGTACGAGCTGGCCCTGCACTCGGCCCGCCCCTACCAGCCGGGTGACCAGATCTCCTACTACGTCTCCGGCACCTCGAAGAAGGTGAAGGTGCATGAGGCGGCCAAGCTGGCCAGCGAGTGGGACCCCAAGAACCCGGACGAGAACGTCGAGTATTACAAGGCCAAGCTGGTCGAGCTGGCGGAGAAGTTCAGGCCGTTCTTTGAGTCCAGAGAGGGCAATTGAACCGCCGGCACCAACGGTATCACCGTTGGTGCCAACGGCACCGCCGTTGGTGCGCCATGGCCGCCAAGAAGGAAGATCGTTGTCTCGGTGAGAGAATCGGCAATCGTCTTCATGGGATTCTCGGGATTCTTCCTTGCGGAAACCACGTGCCTTGTTCTGGCCTTGGCGTTCTTGGCGTCATGGCGGTTCGATAATGGGCATGGATCGAAAAAAGTGGCTGGTCGTCATCGCGGTGGACATGGCCATGTTCCTGGCGGCCCTGGATTCCACCGTGATCGGCACCGCCATGCCCACGGTGGTGGCCAGCCTGGGCGGCCTCAGCCTCTTCAGTTGGGTCTTCTCCATCTACCTGCTGACCTCTACGGCGGCCCTCCCCATCTTCGGACGCCTGTCCGACCTCTTCGGCCGCCGGAACATGTTCGTGGTGGCGGTCTGGATCTTCACGGGCGCATCGGCCCTGTGCGGCCTGGCCACCAGCATGGTTTTCCTCATCGCGGCGCGCGCCCTCCAGGGCATCGGGGCGGGCGGCACCTTCGCCCTCGCCCAGGCGGTCTTCGGCGAGATCTTCCCAGCGCATGAGCGGGGGCGAATGCAGGGCTACCTGTCGGCCGTGTGGGGAATCTCGGCCTTGGTCGGTCCGCTGATCGGCGGTCTCATCGTCACGTACCTGGGCTGGCGCTGGACCTTCTTCGTCAACATCCCGGTGGGCGTGGCCGCCAATTATATGCTAGTTGTGGGCCTCACCGGCATGGCCAGCGAGGGGACGCGCCGGCGGATTGATTACGCCGGGGCCGCCTGTCTGGTTGTCAGCATCGTCTCGCTGATGCTGGCCCTGTTAGAGGTCGGCAGGGTGGGCCATGTGTTCGGGGCCGAAACGTTCGCAGGCCTAGCCGCGTGCTTGATCTTCACGGCGGTTTTCCTGCTGGTCGAGAGTCGGGTCCCGGAACCCATCCTGCCGCTCGGGCTCTTCGGCAGCCGGACCTTCGTCACGACGACGGTTTGCCTGTTCCTCTCGGGCCTCGCCATGTTCGGCGCCACCGCCTTCATTCCCCTCTTCGTCCAGGCGGTCCTGGGCGGCACGGCCATCCAGGCCGGCACCGTTCTCACTCCCACCAGCTTGAGCTGGGTCATGGGGAGCACAATCGGCGGGCGCCTGCTGAATCGCCTTGGCTATCGCGCCCTGGCTGTCGCAGGGATGGTCGGCCTGACAACCGGCTACCTGCTGTTCACGCGGCTCGGGACGGGATCACCGCTCAGTCACGCGGCGGGGAGCGGCATGATCCTGGGCCTGGGGATGGGCCTCATCACCGTCACGACGGTCGTCGCTGTGCAAACCACGGCGCCGCGAGGACAGATCGGGGTCGTCTCGACCCTGCCCTTCTTCTTCCGGAACATTGGCGCCACGATCGGCGTGGCCATCATGGGGACGATTCTGAACGCTCACGTGTCCGGATTGGGGGGAAGCCCCCTATCCATGATCGGCGGTGAAGGAGCTTTCCAGACGATGCCGACCGTCCTCCGTGGAGAGTTGGCGCACGGCATCCGGGCGGCGTTCTTCTTTGGCCTGGGGGCCGTGGCCCTTGGTATCCCAATGAGCTTGATGGTCCCGGATCTTTCGCCGATTCGACCGGCCGCGCGGACCGAGACAGGAAGGGTGCAATCCACCGCTCCGCCGGGCGAGTTCTCCTGAGAGGCTAGGCCAGAGGCAACCGGGGTGGGGCTGTCCGGCGGCGCCTGCCGGGGCCTGGCGAAAAGCTTGACCGGAACTGGTTATCTGGCTACCCTTACCGCGGTTCTTACGCAGCGAGCCGTCCACCAGTGAGGATCACACCATGAACCCACAGCTACTTGAGACCCGCGTGGAGAAACTGACGGCGCTCCTCGAGGTCGGCAAGGCCATGGCCTCGGAGCGGAACCTGGACCGCCTCCTCCAGTTGATCCTGAGCGAGGTCACCAAGGTCATGGAGGCCGACCGCAGCTCCCTCTTCCTCGTGGACCGGGAGCGGAACGAGCTCTGGTCCAAGATCGCCCAGGGCCTGGAGGTGCGCGAGATCCGCATCAAGATCGGCATGGGCATCTCCGGATACGTCGCCCAGACGGGAAAGACGGTCAACATCCAGGACGCCTACAACGATCCCCGCTTCAACCAGGAGACGGATAAGCGCACCGGCTATCGGACGCGGACCATCCTCTGCGTCCCCATGCTGAACAAGCTGAACGAGGTCATCGGCGTCCTCCAGGTTCTGAACAAGCGGGACGGCGTGTTCACCCTCGAAGACGAGGAGCTGCTGCTGGCCCTTTCCAGCCAGGCCGCGGTGGCCGTCGAGAACGCCATTCTCTATGAGGATATTCAGAAGCTCTTTGAGGGCTTCATCAAGGCCTCGGTGTACGCCATCGAGTCACGAGATCCCACCACCTCCGGTCATTCGGAACGCGTGGCCGTTCTGACCGTCGGATTGGCCGAGAAGATAGACCGGGTGGACTCCGGCCCGTACGCCGGCATCACCTTCTCCGCCGAGGACATGCGGGAGCTGCGCTATGCCGCGCTCCTACACGACTTCGGCAAGGTCGGCGTGCGCGAGCCGGTGCTGGTCAAGGGCAATAAGCTCTACCCGCACCATCTGGATATCGTGGCGGCCCGCTTCAAGTTCATCAAGAAGACTCTGGAGACCACCTACCTCCAGAAGAAGCTGGGGCTGGCGTTGACGCTGGGGCCGGGCTGTGAACAGGAACTGGCGGCCCTGGACGAGGAGCTCCAGCGGCGGCTGGCCGAGGTGGACGAGGAGTTCAGTTTCATCCTGGAGGCGAACAAGCCCACCGTTCTCCCCCAGGGGGCATTCGAGCGCATCCAGGAGATCGCCACCAACACCTTCGTGGACGCGGATGGCGCCAAGGTTCCCTTCCTCACCACGAAGGAGGCGGAGAACCTCTCCATCGGCAAGGGCAGCCTGAACCTCCAGGAGCGGCTGGAGATCGAGTCCCACGTCACCCACAGCTTCCGCTTCCTGCGCCAGATCCCCTGGACCAAAGATCTGCGACGCATTCCTACCATCGCCTACGCGCACCACGAGAAAATGACCGGCAGAGGCTATCCCAACGCCTTGCGCGGCGATGACATCCCGTTCCAGGCCAAGATGATGGCGATCTGCGATGTCTACGACGCCCTGACGGCGTCGGACCGTCCCTACAAGCGGGCCCTCCCGCCCGAGCGGGCCCTGGACATTCTGGGGATGGAGGTGAAGGACGCCAACCTGGATACCGAGCTCGTGCGCATCTTCGCCGAGGGCAAGGTCTGGGCCCTCACGGTCGGCATGCGCCCCGGCACCTGAGGCCATGCGGGATCCATCTTTCCATTTCTCCCGCCATACGTCGCCCAAAACTGAAAAGGGTGAGCCGAATTCCCTCCCTCATGCTCCCCGCGACGGGGTGGTTCGCCCGGTCGGCGGTGGGACTTCCCGCTCTCCGCTCGGAGAGGAGGTCCCCCCAGGGGAGCACCCACTCTGGCCGGTGCGTGCAACCGCCCCTCGAGACGGTACTGGCCCCTCCCCAGCGAAATCGGATACACCTCACGATTTCATGCACTAGACTGCCTGCCGTGCAACCGAATCTCGGGCGATTCATCCTCGTGTAATGTGTTTTTGACGGAGTGGACCTACCTAAAAGGAGGTAGAGACAGACCTTTCTTGATTCTTTGGCCTCGTGTCCTCCCAGGAGCCCCCGCGAGCCCCGCAGAGCCGCCGCTCCCACGCTGTGCCTTCCCCATTGCCTGCGTTCAGCGAAGGCCGCGGAGGTCTCTACGCCAAGAGCCTCTTGAAGGTCCGGCCGACCCCTGCCACAACTTCGCCGCGCTATCTCGCCCCATTTCCCTTGACACCGGGGGCCGAATAAAGCAATCATGCGGGTATCGCCTGCGGCAATTAGCTGCTTCGGTGGAACCGACTAGAGATCCTGCCGGCTCAGGACCGGGTGCCCCCACAAGCAAAGTCCTAATCAGCCGTCACGAAACACTCGGCGAAATGGAGAAGCTGTCATGAGCACACTCTCTCTCGACTTCCCTGAAAATTTTGAGCAGGTGGTCCACCTCACCCGCGCCGAACTGGCCAGCCAGATCCGCCTAATGGCGGCTTTGAAAATGTTCGAGCTTGGCAAGCTCTCGTCGGGCAAGGCTGCAGAACTGGCGGGCGTGAACCGAGTGGAATTTTTCGAGTTGTGCGGTCGGTATCGCGTCCCGGTGTTCAACTACGCGCCCGAGGAGATCGAGTCAGAGTTACGGCTTGATAGAAACGCGGCGCGGGCAACACAGGGATGACTATTGCAAGCAATACCGGGCCGCTGATCGCGCTGGCCAAAGCCGATCATTTGAGCCTGCTCAAGACCCTTTACGGCGATGTGCTGATCCCGCCTGTTGTGCACCGGGAGCTGCTAGCGAAGACAGGTATCGAGGCGGATCGGTTGGATCAAGCTCTGACTACGTTCGTGAAAGTCGCGGAGCGCCCGCAGGTTTCACCCAAGGTGGAATTGGCCACTCGCTTGCTTGATCCCGGCGAACGGGAAGCGATTGCTCTGGCTCACAACAAATCCCTGCCGCTCATCATGGACGACCGGCTGGGCCGCGAAGCAGCTCGCCGCCTTGGTCTGGCCGTGACGGGCGCTGCGGGCGTGGTAGTCCAGGCAAAGCAAGACAATCTGATCACGTCTGTTCGAGAACTGCTTGAACAAATCCGCGATCGAGGATACTGGCTGTCCGATGAATTGATCGAAGCAGCCGCACGACTGGCGGGGGAGTAAGACAAATACGGACGGCTCCTCGCTGCGGTGGGACGATGCGAGTCATCGTAGTGATTGAGCGCCCGGCGGTCGTCCGACAGATCCTCGCTCACCTAGGCCTTCCCCCGCAGCGCCCAGCTTTCGCGCGCCACCCGATCCGCCCGATGGACTGGCGGCTGACCAGCCCCGCGAGTGGTCCTACGAACCGCTTTTCTACGACCCTCCCGTCCCCGATCCAGTGATCGTGTAGCGGGGGCCTTGGGGCCTGGTCTGTCCCCTCTGGTCTTCCCCTGCCTCAGGACCCGGAAGATTCCGCTTGACCCGCCACTCCGCTGGTAGTAGCCTCCCCGTCACCGTCGCGTTTCCCGTGGTCGCTGTCCCTGGCTCGGCCGTCTCTGCGGTCATATGCTCCCTGTGGTCCGCCGCTGCCGGCCGCGCCCGTTTCCAACTTCCTGTCTTGCACTGTGCCAAAGCCGGAGCGTCCTCCTGAACCTCGACGCGATCCAGTACCTGGGTGTGCTCCGACTGGATCTCACACAGTGCCACGTCGACTTCCTCTCGGTGGGCGGCCACAAGTGGTTGCTGGCCCCGATCGGGACGGGGATCTTCTACTGCCGGAAGGCATCCATGGAGTTCCTCCACCCCGCCAACGTGGGGTACCACAGCGCGGATAAGTCGGAGGACCACCTGGACTACGACCTCACGTTCCGGCCGAACGCCGGCCGATTCGAGGAGGCCCTGGTGAACTTCCCGGGCATCTGGGGGCTGGAGGCCGCGGTCAACCTGCAGCTCGAGCTGGGCCCGAAGAACGTCGAGCGGCACATTCTCGACCTGAACGCGGTGGCGAAGCGGGGGCTGGAAGCCAAGGGCTACGAGATCGTCAGCCCCCCAGGGTCAGCACGAAGTCTCGGGCAACCTGTCGTTCCGGCATCCGCGGCGCTCCTCCGAGGAGCTCGCCGAGCGGCTGCAGGCCCGGGCCATCAACCTCTCGATCCGGGCGGGACACCTTCGAATCTCGCCGTCGGTCTACAACAATGAGGAGGAGATCGGGCGTCTCCTCGCGGCACTGCCGTAAGCGCCGGTGAGACGGCCTGATCGACACGGGAGGGAACGCCGATGAAACGACGCTGGATGCTGTTCGCGCAAGTCGGTCTCGTCCTGGGCCTCGCGCTCCTGGTGGGCCCTCCGGGGGAGGCGGCCCAGGAACCCGTGCGCGGCGGGGCGCTGCGCTACGGGACGGTGACGGAGGTCCCGGGCATCGACCCGCACGTGTATGTGGGGACGGCGGGCAAGCTGATCACGGAGGCGGTGTACAACAGTCTCCTCGGCTTCAACCAAAAGGGGGAACTGGTGCCCACCCTGGCGGAGAGCTGGGAGAATCCAGATCCGCTGACCTTTGTGTTCAAGCTGCGTCGAGGCGTGAAGTTTCACAAGGGGCAGTCGTTTACCGCTCGTGACGTCAAGTTCTCGCTCGAGCGCATCCTCGACCCGGCGACCGGGGCGACCCTCCGCTCCAATCTTCTGGGGATCCAGATCGAGACCCCGGATGACTACACCATCCGCATCCGGCTGAAGGAGCCCGATGCCACGCTGGCGGTCGTTATGGGTATGGCCGAGAGTGCGATCCTGTCCGAAGAGTGGATGAAAACCAATCCGAACGTCAAGGTGGAAGCGAACGGGACAGGACCGTTCATCCTGGCCGAGCATGACCCCAAGGTGCGCATCCTCCTGAAGCGGAACCCGACGTTCTTCGAGCGGGGCCTGCCCTACCTCGACCAGGCGGAGATTCGGATGATCAGCAACGACGGGGCCCGCGTGAACGCCCTCCGCTCCCGAGCCGTGGACATGATCGATTTCGTGCCCTGGAAGGACATCGAC
>Ga0315291_10003454_pt1 | contig 20434 bp, 16 predicted proteins | sample YL17G12_20_MG_FD_203070 | JGI IMG/M metagenome (GOLD analysis project Ga0315291, IMG submission 203070) | Sediment microbial communities from Yellowstone Lake, YNP, Wyoming, USA - YL17G12_20 | ecosystem: Environmental > Aquatic > Freshwater > Lake > Sediment | place: USA: Wyoming | collected...
GCAGCGGCGGCGGACGCGACGACCTCGCCCAGGGCGGCGGCCCGGATGTCTCTGCACTCGACAGCGCCTTCGCCCGCGTCCGAGACCTCGTCCGTGAGCGGGCGCGCTAATAGCCCAGCCGGCCCCGTCGCTTGCCCCTGCTATCGAGGCGCGCTCCTTCTTACCCGCCCCGAGTTCACCGGAGAGCACTCGTCGTCAGTCGTTGCCGTTCCTTCATCCCTCATCCTTCAGACTTCATCCCCCGTTGACACTGCGGTGCGGGGGCCGTAGAATCGCGGTCATCCTGAAGAGGCCTGGTCGCCGTTGGCTGGGCTCAAGGCCCACGCGCCAAGCCTGCGTTCAGCGCGTGGGTGGGTAGCTCAGTTGGTAGAGCACAGGACTGAAAATCCTGGTGTCGCGGGTCCGATCCCCGCCCCACCCACCACCTAACTCTCCATAGCCAAAGACGTTACGGCTCCCTCTGGCAGCACGTCGGGACTCACATCAGGGCCACGTTGCAATTGCGCTACAATCGCGAGGCCCTGGGCGTACGGCAGCTTGGCCGGAGCCTTCTTGAGCGTCTCGGGCAGGATCCGGCTGTAGTGCTTGATCGTCGTGCTGATCGAGGAGTGCCCCGCCAGCTTCTGCACCACCGCCTCATTCACGCCGGCGTTGGCAAGGTAGGAGAGGAACGTCTTCCGCAGGTCGTGGATCGTGCATGGCTCAATGCCCGCGTCCTTCACGATCTTGCCGAAGAGCCGGTTGACGTTATTGCGCCAAGGCGTGTCCTGGCTCGTCTTGAACACGTAACCTTCACCCGATTCTTCACGCAGCGCCCGGAGTGCAGGCGCGACTTCCGAGATAAGTGGAACGCCCCGGTTCTTGCCGGACTTGGTACGGTAGCCCGCCTTGCAGCGCACCCGGATCATCCCCTCGTCAAGGTCCACGTCATCCCACTCCAGGTTCACGAGCTCTCCGCGCCTGAGCCCGGTGGTCAGTGCCAGGGAGACGAAGCACTTCCACTTCAGGTCGGGACATGCCAAGACGAGGGACTCGATCTCGGCCTCGCTCAGCACTCTGATCTCCTTCTCCAACTCCCGAGCCGGTGAGACGTGCTGGAACGGGTTCGCTCGAAGGTAGCCGCGCCGGATGGCTGACCCAAAGACCCCCTTCAGCGTCCGAAGGTTCTTGTTGGCCGTGGCGGGCGCAACGTTCTTCAGCCGCGCGGCCAAAAACTCTTCGGCCATCTTCGGCGTAACCTTCTCGAGCAGCACGTCGCCAGAGTAGTCAAGCAGCACGCCCAGCGTCCTCCCATGCTCCTCCACGGTCATCTCCGAGACAGAGCCTTCAATCAGTCGGACATGCTCCTCGGCGAATGCGGCAAGCCGGCTCGTAACGATGTCCTGGTACCTTCCGCCGTTCAGCTCCATCTCCCCACGCTTCCTCAATGCCTCTGCCAGCTTCTTGTCCGGCCCAACAGCCTCTGTCCGCCTGTGGCCGCCGTCGTCCAGCCGTTGCAGGCAGTACGTCATGCGACCTTTATGCCGACGCTTCCATATCCACACCCGTCGCCAGTTCATCGCTGCCTCCTTTCTGCTGGCAACGGGCGCCACTTGCGGATGCGATCATACAGCGTGCTCGATAGCCGCCTTCCGGGCCCGGCGCAATGCGCAAACAAGTTGCGGTGCCGGCGGCGCCGGGAGTTCGTGCCGGCTTGCACAACGTGTTACACTATGTTGCGAAACGACTGGCAGCGTCCGACGAGGGGCGATCGGGATGAAGTGGCCATCGGTGACGGTCCTGCTGGTCAGGCTCGCGGTTGTTGCGAGCCTGGCCGCGCAAGGCTTTGCGGCCGATGCGGCCGCCGGGGAGCCGCAGGTCGGAGACAGCCCGGTCGAAGCAGCAGCGCCCCTTCCGCTGGCACCGTTCGAACAGGCCGCCCCGGCCACGCCCGCCAGCCGCATCGACGAGCTGGTGCTCGCCTCGCTCGAGGCGCGGGGCATCCGGCCCGCCAACCCCTGCTCCGACGCCGTTTTCTTCCGGCGGGTGCACCTGGACCTGCTCGGATTACTGCCGGATCCCTCCGCGCTCGACGGCTTCCTGCAGAACCGCGACCCCGGCAAGCGCGCCGCGCTGATCGATGCGCTGCTCGAGCGCAAGGAGTTCGCCGACTACCAGTCGCTGAGGTGGTGCGACCTGCTGCGCGTCAAGGCCGAGTTCCCCATCAACCTCTGGCCCAACGCCGTGCAGGGCTACCACCAGTGGGTGCGCGACGCGATCTACGAGAACCGGCCGTACGACGAGTTCGTGCGCGCGCTGCTGACGTCGAGCGGCAGCAACTTCCGCGTGCCGCCCGTCAACTTCTACCGCGCCGTGCAGAGCCGCGAGCCGGCTGCCGTTGCCGACGCCGTCGCGCTGACCTTCATGGGGGTGCGCACGGCGAACTGGCCTGACGAGCGCCGCGCTGGCATGGCCGCCTTCTTCTCGCGCATCGCCTACAAGCCGACGGCTGAGTGGAAGGAGGAGATCGTCTGCCTCGACCCGGCGCCCGCCGGCCCCGTGCAGGCCTCCTACCCGGACGGAGGGTCCGTCCGGATCTTGCCGCGGCAGGACCCCCGGCGCGTCTTCGCCGACTGGCTGACGGCTCCGGACAACCCGTGGCTTGCCCGCAACGCCGTCAACCGCATCTGGGCCTGGCTGATGGGTCGCGGCATCATCCATGAGCCGGACGACATCCGGCCCGACAACCCGCCCGTCAACCCCGAGCTGCTCGCCTGCCTGGAGCGCGAACTCGTGGACTCCGGCTACGACTTGCGGCACATCTACCGGCTCATCCTCAACTCGCGCACCTACCAGCAGTCGTCCATCTTGCAGAGCGGCGACCCCGACGCCGACGCGCTGTTCGCGCGCTACATCCCGCGTCGCCTGGATGCCGAGGTGCTCGCGGACGCCATCTACTGGTTTGCCGGCTGGGGGGAGGGCTACACGAGCCCTATCCCGGAGCCGTTCACCTTCGTGCCGGTGCGGCACCACACGACCGAGCTGGCCGACGGGAGCACCTCCAGCAGGTTCCTGGATCTGTTCGGCCGGCCGGCGCGCGACACGGGGCTGGAATCGGAACGCGACAACGCGCCGACGGCGGCGCAGCGGCTGCACCTGCTGAATTCGACTGACGTTCAGAACAGGATCGCGCGTAACTGGCGCGCGCAGCAACTCGCGGAGGCGAGCGGTGACGGCAGGCGCGGGGCCATCAGATGGCTCTACATGACCATGCTCACGCGCGAGCCCACGCCGGCCGAAACAGCGGCCGTGGAGGCCTACCTCGACGCGCCCGGTATGGACAAGAGGCAGGCGGCCGAGGACGTCATCTGGGCGCTCTTCAACAGCAAGGAGTTCCTCTACCGGCACTAGAAACGCCGCGGGGGAGGAAAGCGGGAGTGCAGGACGAACCGAAGAGAGATGCGATCACGCGGCGCGAGGCGCTCAGGCGCATCGCCGCGGGTGCGGTCGGGCTCGCGCTCAGCGGCCCCCTCGGCGCCCTGGCGGCGTCCGTCCGGCAGCCGAAGGCGAGGTCCGTCATCCAGATCTGGATGTGGGGCGGCCCGTCGCACCTGGACACATTCGATCCCAAGCCGGGCCTGGGCCGCGACTACTGCGGGCCGTTCGATACCGCGATACCCACGAACGTCGAGGGCATCCAGGTCAACGCGCAGTTGCCGCTGCTCGCCATGCAGGCGGACAAGTACTCGATCATCCGCAGCATGACGCACGGCAGCACCGCGCACGAGACGGCGTCGTACCTCGTGCAGACGGGCCGCGAGCCGGGCAGGCTGGTCTATCCGTCGGCCGGAGCCGTCGTGTCTCTTCTCAAGGGCTACAGGGCCGGCTACAGGGGGTCCGCTCCGCCTTATATCGTCCTGACGCAGCCCCAGGGCCGTTTCTCCGAGGCGGGCTTCCTCGGTTCGGAGTATGGGCCGTTCGCTACCGGCGGAGACCCGAGCCGCGACCCCTTTGAGGTCGAGGGGATCGTCGCGCCCGGCGTGTCGGACGAGCGGCAGCTCCGTCGGCGAGAACTGCTGCACGCGCTCGACACGCTCGGCCGGGCCGCGCCTTCCGATCCGTACTTCGCCCAGCTTGACCGCCGCGAGCAAGAGGCCTACGACACGATGTTCGGCGAGGTGAAGCAGATCTTCGACCTCTCCCAGGAAGCTCAGGAGATACGGGAGCGGTACGGCCGCAACACGTTCGGCCAGGCGTGCCTCGTTGCCCGAAGGCTGGTCGAGCACGGGGTGCCATACGTGACCATCAACTACGAGGGGTGGGACACGCACAAGCAGCACTTCGACACCTTGAGCTGGAAGCAGCCGCAGATGGACCGCGGCATGGCGACGCTCCTGCAGGATCTGTCGGACCGTGGCCTGCTGGAGAGCACGATCGTCTGGTGGGGTGGCGAGTTCGGCCGCACGCCGAAGATCGACTGGGAGCCGCCCTGGAATGGCGGCCGCGGGCACTACAGCAAGTGCTTCAGCGTCGTCGTCGCGGGCGGAGGATTCAGAGGAGGCCGGGTGGTGGGCGCCTCCAGCAAGACGGGCGAGGAGGTGGCCGAGCGGCCCGTCCACCCGCGCGACCTGCTCGCGAGCATGTATACGTTGCTCGCCATCGACCCGGAGGGCCCCCTGCCCAACTCCCGGGGGCTCGACGCGCGGGTGCTGCCGGCCGACGAGGCCGGCGCGCAAAGCGGCAGCCTGTTGACCGAGATCATGTGAGCCCCTGACCATGTTCGCACGCATATCGAAGCTCCTGCTCGTCCTGGCGCTCCTGGCGGGCCCGGCGGCCCTGTGCAACGCGCAGCAGCGCTGGGAGCCGCACATCGCCTACGTCTATCCCGCAGGCGCGCAGCGTGGGTCCATCGTCGAGGTGATCGTCGGCGGACAGGTTCTGCAAGAGCCCACCGCCGCGTACGTGTCCGGAAAGGGCGTGCGCGCCGTCGTCATTAAGCACTACCGCCCGAACGATGGCCTGGACGGAGACGAGCGCCGCGAACTGCAGCGCCAAATACGCGACCTGCGCGAACGGCAGCTGGCCGAGCTGACGCGGCAGGGCCGCGCGCCGTCCATCCCCGACTGGATTCTCGGCCAGTGGCAGCAGGATCCCGATCCGAGGACGGAGAACGAGCCCGCCCCCGCCGGACCCGTCGAGTTGCCGGAGCACCCGCTGCTGCGCGACCTCGATCACAAGGACCTGAGGCAGCTCCAGGAGGTCGCAAACGCCTTCCTCGATTGGCAGTACCTGCAGAGGAAACAGCCCAACTCCCAGCTTTCCGACATGGTGCTGGTCACGGTGATCGTCAGCGCCGATGCGCCGCCCGGCGAACGCGAGCTGAGGTTGGCGACGCCGCTGGGCCTCAGCAACCCCGTGCCCTTCGAGGTATCGACGCTCCCGGAGACCCGGGAACAGGAGCCGAACGACCCGGAGGAGTACACCTACCTGCCCGAGGCTGCGCCCGTCTACCTGCCCGCCGTCATCAACGGCCAGATCCTGCCGGGCGACGTCGACCGGCTGCGTTTCCATGCGAAGCGCGGGCAGCACCTCGTCATCGACGTGCGCGCGCGGCGGCTCGCCCCCTTCCTGGCCGACGCCGTGCCCGGCTGGTTCCAGGCCGTCGCCGCCCTCTACGACCCGAGCGGCCGGCGGGTGGCCTATGCCGACGGCAATGCGTTCCGCCCCGACCCCATCATCCTCTACGAGGTGCAGGCCGACGGCGTCTACGAACTCGAGATACGCGACGCCATCTACCGCGGGCGTCAGGACTTCGTCTACCGCGTTGTGCTCGGCGAGGTCCCGTTCATCACGGACATCTTCCCCCTGGGGGCGCAGACGGGCACCCAGGCCTCCGCCAACGCGCGCGGGTGGAATCTGCCGTCCGGGCAGCTCCCGCTGGACACCGGGCCGGAAGGGCCCGCGATTCGGCAGGCGGCGCTCGGGGACTACCGGTCCGTGTCCAACCCGGCGACCTACGCCGTTGACCCGCTTCTCTCCCTCCGGGAGGTCGAACCCAATGACGGCCAACAGAACGCGCAGCACATCGAGCTGCCCGTGGTCGTCGACGGCTGCATCAGCCGGCCCGAGGAGACCGACGCGTTCCAGTTCTCGGGCCGCGCCGGGCAGGAGGTCGTGGTCGAAGTGCTCGCGCGCCGGCTCGGCTCTCCGCTGGACTCCGTCGTCTGGCTCAGCGACATGTCGGGCCAAGTAGTCGCCTGGAACGACGACTACATGATCCGCGAAGGGGTCCTTCATCCGGACATGGGGAGCCTGACGCATCACGCCGATTCGTATCTGAGCCTTCAGCTTCCCCAGTCAGGAAGTTACGTGCTGACCCTCGCCGACGTGCAGGGGGCCGGCAGCGAGGCGCACAGCTACCGCCTGCGCATCGGCCCGCCGCGCCCCGATTTCGCGCTCTGCACGACCCCTTCGAGCCTGAGCATGCCTTACGGACGCGTGGTGCCGCTGACGGTGCACGCGCTGCGCAGGGAGGGGTTCGACGGCGAGATAAAGGTGGCCCTGGCGGGCGCGCCTGCGGGCTTCGCGCTGCGCGGCGGGATCATCCCTGCCGGGAGCACCCATGTGACGATGACGCTGACGGGGCCCATGGAAGTGCCGGGCGGGCCGGTCCCGCTCCGCCTGGAGGGGCGCGCGGCCATCGGCGGACAGTCAGTCACCCGGCCGGTGGTCCCGGCCGAGGATATGGCGCAGGCGTTCCTCTGGCGGCACCTGGTGCCGTCGCAGGAACTGCTCGTCTATGTCAGGCCGAGCGAGTGGGGTCCCATCTCGATCGTGCCCGAGGCTGACGAGCCGGTGTCGATCCCTGTTGGGGGCATGGCGACGGTGCGATGCAAAGCGCCCAGCTGGCGCGTGCCGATCGTCGACATGCAGGTCGTCGAGCCGAAGGAGGCGCTGACGATGCGCGGTTTCGACAGCGCGGCGGACCTCGTCACCTTCACGGTGAAGGCCGAGGGGAATGCGGCGCAGGCCGGGCTGGCCGGCAACCTGATCGTCGAGGGGTTCGCCGAGTGGGAAGTCAGCAAGGAGGAGCGCGCGAAGAATCCCGACGCTCCCGCGACGAGACGGTCGTCCATCGGCATCCTGCCCGCCGTCCCGTTCACCGTCGTCGCGCCGTAGGGGGCACGCGACGCGTTTTGGGCGACTCCAGTGTTGCCGCCGAGGGAGCGACACCGCATCTCCGCCCCCGCTGCTTCGCTGTCCTCCGTGGACCTGATCCGCCCATAGCCAAACGTAACTGCCGCCACTGCACACGCGCCACAAAGCATCGCAGCGCCCTGCGACGGCTCACTACGAGGCTCCCCGCGCGTCAGAGCTCCTTCTCTGAGCTGGAAGCCGGAAACGACCTGTCTGCAACTCGGAAAGCTTGACTCGCTCGCGCTGCCGCTGGATGGCAGCGCCAAGCCGCTCGACTCCGAGCATGGACGCCGCCTCGGCGCAGCCGACCAGGCAGTCGAACCAGTGGTTGTCGGGCTTGCGGGCGGGGAGCTTCCACTCGTCCACGGTCCGGCCGCGGCCTTCCGTGCGGACCCGGTACTCTGACGTCACGTGCTCGGCGAAGAGGCGGTGCTGGACGGCCTTCCGGCCGAAGATGCTCAGGCAGCCCTTGTTGCCCATGGACACCTTGAGCCGGGGGTGCACGAACGACTTCCAGTAGTTGGTGTCGCTCTCGACGTGCCGGACGGCGCGGCGGGCCGGGGGAAACAGCCACCGAGTCGGCCGAGAGGCGGCCGACCCCTGATCCTGTCGGCAGCCCGGCTCACTCCGTCAGCGCGTCGATGATGGTGCGCAAGAAGTCCGGCAGGCAGCCGAAGTAGACGGCCGTGATCACGTGGCCGTCGCGCACCACGTCCTCGTCCACCCACTCGGCACCCGCGTTGCGCAGGTCGACAGCGATGTCGCCGGGGCTCGTCGCACGCCGCCCGCGCAAGACGCCAGCGCTCACCAACACCCACTGTCCGTGGCAGATCGCGCCGATCACCTTCCCCCGCTCGTCCATCGCCCGGACCAACCGCAGCGTCGGCTCATGTGCACGGAGGAAAAGGGGGCCGTAGATGCCCCCGGGGATGACGAGCGCGTCAATCCCGTCCGGATCCACGTCCTCGACCGCAACGTCCGTCGGCGCCAAGTCCAGCCCGTCCCTCCCGTGCCGACCCTCGCCGCGGTGGACGACTTCCGCGTTCGCCCCGCACACAAGCAGCCGCGCCCCCTCCTCACGGAAGCGGTAATAGGGCACCCAGAATTCGTGCTCGTGCACCCCATCCGCGCTCAACAGCGCGACCGTCTTTCCGGCCAACCTGGGATCCATCCACCCCCCTCTGCCTTTGCCCCGCCGCTGGCGGACCCTCTTCTAACTTCACACCTACGAGTGTTCTCACTCTTGCCAGCTATTCACCTCCCAACGGCGCAGACAGCCTTGCTCAAGCTGCCCTGACACTGTCACGCGCCGCTCGCTCATGGTATGCCCGGCCACAACCCCTGTCAACTCTGCAGAGGGCGCTGAGCTGCCCTTGACCCCGGGCAATGTGGATGCTACGTTCGCAGGCCGAAGTTACGGTAATGTGGTCGCAGAAGGTTGACCGCGATGAAGGCGCTGCGATTCCTGGCGGCCAGCGGGGTGGCATTGCAGGGGAAGCCGTCGGGATGGGCGGGCGGAGGGCATCCAGACGGCAAGAGGAGAGCACAAAGGGCTTGACATCGGCCGCCGCCGGTGTCAAGCTGACAGGACGGCAGCGAAGGGCTTGCGCCGCACGTCCGTTCCTGCTGATCTGATTGGAGTCCCTTACGGGACCTATCCGCAACGACGGAGGTAGCCGACGATGAAGCAGCCGAAGGTGCTATCGGGAACGCCGCAGGCTCTGCAGGAGACGCCACTTGGCCTGCCACAGCATATCAGTTCCTTCCTGAGCCGATACACGCTCCTGAACAACGGGAATTGCAGCGGTGCCCCCGCACACATCGCACTACACCTGATCAAGGGCCTTGCGGAAGGCCCCAGTCCATACGTGCACGCGCACTTTCATCCGTCCAGCGACGAGATCGGACTGGTCATCGGCCAGCCCGGTGATCTGGAATATGAAGTCCTGCTGAACGGGAGTGCACACACCGTTCGCTCTCCCGGATGCATCTTCATCCCGGCCGGCACGGTGCACCGCGCGCGGGCACTTCGGGGGAACGGTGCCTACGTCTGCATGCTGATGGACCCGCAAGGACCGACTCCAGCGAACAGCGTCAGGGCCGATCCATAGACGGCAAGGCCACAACGGCCAGTGGCATGCCAAAGAGGAGGTCTCGGGGGGTTGGGGTTGCGAGTATGGTACGGATGGGCACATGGTCGGAGGCTCACCTTTCCGGAGGTGGTCGCCGTGTGCCTGTATGTCCGTGGGCTGAGGGCCGAGGAGTCCCAGAAGCTCTCCCCACTGGCTCCGTCAGTCCAAGAGTGCCGTCCAGATGCGGCGGGCCCAGGTCATGGCTCTCAGCGGCCAGGGCATGCGCGTGCAGGTCGGCCGCCGCGTCGAGTTAGATCACTAAGGTCCGCATGCCCATAGTGGAGGGGCCGCTCCCGTGGAGGCCCGCCGTGTGCCAATAGGTGTCTGGACTCCTATTGTGGACCTCATCAGCCACCATCTTTGCCAACAATGCACACTACACGCCCCAACGTGCTGATGATTGCCCTGGACAGCCTGCGAGCTGACCACATGAGCCTGTTCGGATACGGTCGGCTCACGACCCCCCACATCGACCGCTTCGCGCGCGCCGGCGTCGTCTTTGAGGACGCCTTCAGCCCGCACATCCCGACGACGCCTGCCTTTGCCAACCTGCTGACGGGCCGGGACTGCTTCGGCACGGGCATCGTGTCGCTGCGCGACGAGGGGCCGATCCGCGCGCGCACCCTGGCGCAGGTGCTGGTCGCCGAGGGCTACGCCACCTCGTGCGTGGGCTTCAGAGCACCGCCTGTGACGCAGGGCTTCGAGACCTGCCTGGACTATGCGGCCTGGGGCAGTTGGGCCGAACGCCCCATCCCGAAGGCCGAGAGGCTGGCAGAGGTCGCCGTGCCGGAGCTGCGGCGCCTGGCGGGCTGCGGCCGGCCGTTCTTCCTCATGCTGCGCTACATGGACGCGCACTCACCGTACCTGCCGCCCCCGCCCTTCGACCGGATCTTCTATGGTGGGAACGAGTTCGACCCGGCCAACAAGTCCATGGAGGCCGTCCTTGCGTTCAAGCCGATGCGCGACTACTTCGGCATCTGGATGCGGCCAGGTGTCACGGACAAGGACTACGTCATCGCGCAGTACGACGGCGCCATCGCCTACATGGACGCCTGCGTTGGCAACATCCTCGCCCTGGCCAGTGCGCTGGACCTGGACGGCAACACGCTCTTCGTCCTCTTCGCCGATCACGGCGAGTCGCTCTACGAGCACGGCTGCTACTTCGACCACCACGGCCTCTACGAATGCACACTGCGCGTGCCGCTGGTATTCCGCATGCCGGGCCGGCTGCCGGCGCGGTTGCGGCTGCGGGGGAACTGCCTGCTCGAGGACGTCGCGCCGACGGTCCTGGACGTTCTGGGCGTCAGGGCGGAAGCCGCACTCGATGGGCAGAGCCTCCTGCCGCAGATGAAGGGTCGGCTGCCGACGGCGGAGTTCTACATCACCGAGTGCACCTGGATGCGCAAGCACGGCTGGCGCACGCCCGAGTGGAAGCTCATCCACGCGCTGGAGCCGGACTTCCACTTCAAGCCCGAGGTAGAGCTGTACAACCTGATCGAGGACCCCCAGGAGAGTGAGAACCTGGCCCTCAAGGAGCCCGAGGTGGCCGCCTTCCTCGAGAAGCGCATGGCGGACTGGATTGCGCGCCGGGAAGACGAGACGGGAGTGGCGAACCCGATGTGGGCCGACCTGCGCTCCCACGGGTTGCAGGATGGGCAAGGCCCGTTCCTCTCCTCCCAGCAGGCTTACGATGCCCTGCGGGTGAACCCGATGCGGCTCGGCCAGGCCGTGCGGACGCTGTTCGAGAGACTGCGCGCACTGGGGTATGCTTGACGCGTTGCCGCTGCTTTCCCATCATGGGGGACCTTCGGGCGGACCGCTACTCCATAGGGCAGCCGGTGTTCAACGAGAGCCGCTGGAAAGCGATCATGCGCACGCGGGCCATTGACAACCAGGTATGCATGGTCGTGGCAAGGAACGACGTCCAGGGGAGCTGCATAATCAGTCGCAAAGGCGACATCTTAGCATGGAATGAGGGCGACCAAGAGACCATCGAGGCCACAGTGCAGATGGAAGACGGGTACCATGTCTGGAACGGCGGCGACTTCCGCGAGATCACGTACATGCTGCGACGGCCCCACCTGTACGGCATCTACGCGGACGCATCCTGCCTGGGTCCGCTCCGGGCAAGCAAGGGAGCCAAGGACAGCTCCGGCGACGCTAAGAGCCTCTAACAGAACCCCCCGTGGCCGCGACGGAGCGGATCTCGTCGCAGGCCAAGGAGCGAGGGCGAGGCGCATGGGAGACCAATGCGTCAAGCCCGAGCGACACAGGCATGCGACGAAAGACGCCCGTCCCTGCGGGTCGCGCCTCGGGCCGTCGTCTGCGGCGTCGAGGCTCCTTGCCGTGCGCGACCCGAGCACGTCCCCGTCGCCTCTCCTTGCAGCCACCCGGCCGGAGGCGCAACGCGGGTCACGCGGGGTTCTGTTAGAGGCTCTTAGGGCGCCCTATACGGCCGCCGGTTATCATGCCGAAGAACTCCCTGTGCAGCCGAAGCGACCAGGGGGCGAACGTGCAGGCGATCATGGTGCCAGTCTACCGGACGCTGAAGCTACGGCGTCTCGACCCTCTGGACGCCGTAGGTGCCGCGTTGAGGGAGCACGCGTCGACGGGCGCTCTTCCTCCCCTGCCGACGCCCAGCCCCTCAGGCGGCTGAAGTGCTACGCGCACTCGCCAGAGGCGGACGGAAGATGTTGGCCACGGGCATGAGCCCGTGGAGGACGCCCCCGCAGGGGGTGAAAAGGACGTTGAGCCGTAACGCGGGCAGTTGACGAAGCAGCATGACTACGGGCAAGAGACGTCCTCGCCGGCTCTTGTGCGGGTTCGCTCAGACGCACTCGTAGCGCGAGGCGTGCCAGGACTCTACCGCCAGGGACAGACCGGCCACGGCCAAGAGGGGCCACAGCGTCCGTTCCTGTGCGGCCAGGCGGGCCAAGAGGAGAAGCGGCGCGACGCGGAACACTGCGTACGTCAGGCCCAGGTATGGCCAAGGCAGTTCCTTCAACAGGACCGAGGTCCTTTCAGGCTGTCGCCGCATGACGCCGGCGTACGCGCCTGCCGCGAGGACGGTCAGCAATCCGGCCGCCGCGACCACTATCCCCCACGGGGGCAGGCGCGCTGCGACAAAAGCCAGTGTGCCGACAAGCCAGCCGGAAGCTGCCCCGGCGGCCCACCTGAGGGAGCGGCGTGCACGCTCCGGGCCGACATCCACCGCGTACGTTCGGATGCCGCTGTCGCGGTCGCTTGCACAGTCACTGACCTGGTGGAAATGGATGTTCACCCACTTGTCGAGAAGAACCGCAGGCGCAACGACCGCCAGCGTTGACCAGGACGAGCCGAGGAAGGCCCAGGGCGCAACAGCGAAGGCGAGTGTCCCGCTTGCGCTGTAGGCCAATGGCCCCCAGATGCCGCGCGCTTTGAAGCGGACCGGCCTGAGGGAGTAGGAAAGGCCGAGAACGAGTGCGGCAGCGTATGCAGCCAGGGCCGCTGCACTCGCCCCCGGAAGAAGGCTTGACACACCCGCCCCCCATAGGGCTGTGACTACCAGTGCCCCGGCTCCGGCGGGCAGACGCCCTATCCACCGCTCCTTGCCAGCGGCACGATCCGCCTGCCGGTCGGCCACATCGTTCGACAGAATGCTGGCCAGGCACCAGCATGCCGCCGCGACAAACACGTGCAGCGACCTCAAGCAGGTATCCCTGTCGGGGGGCGTACGGAGCGTCGAGAGCACCAGGGCAAGGGGCAGCCACAGGCTCGTCGTCTTGACGAGCCCGCGCCTGCCCCAAACGGTCTCGCCGACGATATGCCGCCAGAGATGGGCGGGCTCATAGTCTCGCATGGCGGGTAGCCCTCGCCGCCCTGCGCTGCCACACGGGACAGGCCCTGTCCTGACCATCGAGACGCCCTGTCAGGACGAAGGCAGCAGCCCGGCAGCCCCCGCCGCACGCCGCCACCTCCGGGCAGTCCGCGCAGACGCCGTGCTCCTGTGGCCTGCGCATCAGGTCACAGACGGGCGACTTGTCGAAAACCTCGAGCAGGTCATCGCGGCGGACGTTTCCTATGTGGGCAGCCGGCACATCGAGGCATACGCACGGGGAGATGGCGCCTGTGGGGTTCACGGTGAGGCGGTCACGCCCCGCCGCGCAGCCGCGGTGCAGGACAGGGACGCGTCTGTGCAGTCGCTTCATGACGGGGTGGTACTGTGCCCAGGGGATGTAGGTTTCGATGAGCCAGCGTTCGGGCAGTGAGACGAAGTGATCAAAGACAGAGCTGAGGATCGTCAGCACGTCGGCATCCTGGGGGAACGAGTCACTCGTGCGTCGCGTGTGCACGGGACAATGGATGGTGACCGTCGCCCATCCTCGCTCCAAGGCGTGATCGAGGAGTCGCGGGATGCCGGGAAGCGTCTGAGGTGTTAGCCGCACCGAGATCGTCGTGTGCAGGCCGTGCTCGCAGATCCCGTCCAATGCTCTGAGAACCTGATCGAAGGTGCCGGGCGGAGCGCCATGCAGCGCGCAGTAGAGGTCGGGGTCCAGCGTGTCGAGGCTGATCTGGAAGGACTTCGTCAGCGTCTCGTGGCGCAGGCGTCCCAGGAGCCCATCCGTCAAGAGGCTGCCGTTGGAGGCGACTCGCGCGGTGATGCCGAGTTCGCCCATGAAGGCAAGGATGTCCACCATGTCCCTTCGCAGGAAGGGCTCGCCTCCTGAGATGATGATGTCGCGCACGTGGGCGGCGTGCGCGCGCTTGACCATGTCCCTTGCCTCCAGGGTCGTAAGTTCGTCCGGATGAGTCCGGCCTGCGTCGGTGAAGCAGATGCCGCAATGGAAGTTGCAGGCATATGTGGCATTCCAGAGGAGTTGCTTGAGCGGCGACGGCTCCATCCAGGACCGCTCATTGGCGTGCCCGGGCGTGAGTTTCAGCTTTATGTCAAGCATGGATGGCACCTGCCCGAGAAGACGGCTGAGGAATGCACGCTTCGCAGGGCACGCCGCACTGACACAGCGCGCAGCCCAGAGAGTATCCGCTCGTCCTCTTGCCGCTCTTGACGATGAGGGCCGGCAGCATGTGCAGCGTGCGGATGTACTCGTTCATACAGCGGGCGCGCACGGCCTGCCTCATGGCGTAACACTTCGACTTGTCGAGGCCACGTGCGGAGATGGCGCCTGCGGGGCACTTCTCGATGCAGCGGCCGCAGCCGGCGCCCTTCAGCGCCAGACAGGGCGCGCGGTGATCCTCGTAACTACGAGGCGTCACGTCCAAAGGCATGTTGGTGACGACGCTGCCGAGGCGGACGCTGATCCCGACGGGCGTGATCAAGCAGCCGCTCAGGCCAAACTGGCCAAGCCCCGCCGCGTGAGCCGCATGGCGCTCTGACCACGTTGAGGCGAAGGTGTGCTCGGGCGAGCGGAAAGCGTCGTAGCCTTCCGTCAAGGCCGGCGCGACGGCTGCCCACCCGTCCTGGCGCAGCATCTCGACCAAGCGCCGACGCACCTCTAAGTTCAGCGCCCCACCGTTGTTGCGGGCCAGCGAATAGAGCTTCGATGGCCATCTGAGGCCCCGATTGGACCGCCGAACGCCCTGCGTGAACGGAAGGGCCCATACGACGACCCGTACGTCCGGCATGTTGGGGGCAGCAGACGCTTGTTGACGCAACATCTCGCGCGGGAGCATGTGCTGCGGGCTCACGACCTCTCGGAACCGCTCAAAGAGGGGGTCATCGCCATCAGCCACGCGCACAAGGGGCGCATCGAAGACCGCTTGGCCGTCGAAATCGCGGAGGCAGTTCTCCGGGGCGCCGAGAACCAGCCGGCCGATGGCCTGCTCCAGCCATACGTTGGCATCGGTCCGAAGGGCCACGGCCTCCTCCGCCCTGCGACGCGTTCTTGAGAGAGGCATTCTAACAGGACCCCAGGACGGACGCAACGCCGATGGGGCCCTCTCGCCTGGCCGTATCTTCGTTGGCTTTGTTGGGGGCATGGTCCGGGCGCGGGCGGCCCTTTGATCCAGGCGCGAGTGAGGGGTAGACTGTCTTCGCCTCTGAGGCCGACGGGGCGACGCGAGGGACCGGCCGGAACTACTTTGTGGAGTCCTGCTCAGCGAGCAAGCCGGCGCCGGAGGGACCTGGGGCAACTGAGGAGGGTTACCGACCACGCCGGGCCCCTGTGCGTTCTGCATGTCGCTTTCTCCTGCGGCGGTTGGGTTCCAGTGAGCATGTGTTGGAGAGTCTGTGGCACGGCACCTGCGCGGGCTTCCGCCGCAAGCTTGGGGGAGACCGAGCTATGAACGGCGCGGGGCACCGCGAAGCACTCAAGGCGCGCGTTGTGTCCGGGTCCAGGAGTGAACGCTGATGGGCTTCTTGCACAGATGCTCGCCGCGCGTTAACGCCAAGCTCAGCAGCTTCTGGCGGGCCGCCCGCCTTTATCGGGCTGACGGATCGTTCGGGTCGTGCAGATCGCTTCTTTCGCACCTTTGGGGGCGGGCGCTCGGCAGGCCGATGCCGACCTGGATGACGATCGGGGTGACTTTCAGGTGCCAGTGCCGCTGCGTTCACTGTTACGCATTCGGGCGCTTCGAGGAGACCCGGGGCGAGCTGACGACGGCGCAGGTCAAGGCGTTGCTCGATGAGGCAAGGAGTCTGGGCACCCTCCAGGTGGCCTTCTCGGGGGGCGAGCCCCTCCTGCGCGAAGACATAGTGGAGCTTGTCGCGCACGCACATGGGCTCGGCCTGCTCACGCGGCTGAGAACCAACGGTTCCCTGCTCACCCGGGATACTGCCCTGCGGCTCCGGGAGGCCGGCCTGACGATGTGCGGCGTCTCCGTGGACGATGCGGAGGCGGCAGTGCACGACAGGCTGCGAGGCCTGGCCGGCTTGCATGCAACGGCCATACAGGGAATGGACAATCTCGCGGCAGCCGGCATCCTGTGCGAGATTCTGACCTATGCCTCGAAGCGGAACGTCCCGGACGGCCTGAAGAAGATCGTTGCCTTGGGCAGGGAACACGGGGTGGCCTCGGTGTTCGTCTTCTTCCCTGCCGCGGCCGGACGGTGGAACGATGCGGCCGATCAACTGCTGAGCGACGAAGAGAAGAACCAGGTATGGGCACTTCAGGACCTCGGATGCGTTCACGTTGAGTTGCCAGGGCCGCAGCTGACCTGCTGCGTGTTCGAGAAGTCCCTCCTCTATGTCTCAGCATACGGCGATGTGACGCCCTGCCCCTTTGTTCCTTACGCCATGGGACATGTCCAGGAGCATACGCTGAGCGAGATATGGCAGCGATTCTGCGAAGAACCGATGGCAGCTCACAGGGGCGATTGCGTCCTGAACGACACGCATGGCCGCGAGCAGCTCCGCCGGCATCTGGGGGCGATTGAGGGGGATCTACGGTAGGGCCGCGTGCGGCGGCCCCCTGCCTTCCCCCGCATCCGCCTGTGCGTCTGCTGCGAGGGTCGTCGCACCAAGAGCTTTGCGGGTCGCCCCAGCGGCTCGCTCTGGTTGCCGCGAGGGCGGCGACATCAAGCGCATGCCAGGGCTTGCGTCAGGTTTCAGCAGGATTACAATAGTCCTGGCCGTGCGGACGGTCTGCACAGGGCTCAACGGGATACGGAGGGATGACGGAGCCTCACGTTGTCAACGACCGCGTGCCGGCCCAGGGCTTCGGACGCGGCTCCACGCCATATGTCCTCATCGCCGCCATTGCCTGCGGAGGCACGGCCCTCGCCCTGATTGGCACATCGCGGTACGGTGTCGGCCTTACTCCGGACTCTGCGTCGTATCTGTCTGCCGCACGGAGCCTCGCGTCCGGCGACGGATACCGTACCTTCGCCGGCGGCCCCTATCTGCACTGGCCGCCGCTCTTCCCCACCATCCTGGCCGGCTTTGCGTTGGTCGGAATAGAGCCCCCGACCGCGGCGCGGTTGCTCAACGCCCTTGCGTTCGGCCTCATCATCCTCTCTGCGGGCCATCTCCTTCGAAGAACGGTTCAGACACGGCTGCTTGTGGTCCTGGGCACTGCTTCAGTCGTGTCCTCCGCCCTTCTAAAGGTCTCCATGATGGCGTGGAGCGAACCCCTATTCGTTCTCTTTGTCCTTCTGTCACTCGTTGAGCTGTCCAGTTTCCTGGAGACGAATCAGTTCCTTGCCTTGGTCAGGGCGGCGCTTCTGGCAGCGCTCTGCTTGCTCCAGAGATACGCGGGAGCCATGGTGGTATCGAGCGGCTGCCTCATGCTGGTGTTCTACGGGCCGCGGTGTTCCTTCTGGAAGCGAGTTGGGCGCAGCGCTTTCTTCGGGTGTCTTTCGGCGGCACCGGCGGGGCTTTGGATGCAGCACCACCACATCGTCACGGGGGCCATCGCTCGCGCGGAAGCTGGCGCGCCGGCAGCGCTCCCCCGCAACGCTGTCCTGGCGCTCCGCACCCTCGGCAAGTGGTTTATGGCCGACGGCGTGCGCCTGCCGATGGGGATCGTCGTGCTCAGCGTAGCAGCAGCGGCCGCGACGGCTCTCCTGTGGCGGCGCGTGCATCAAGCGGCGCCGTCTGCGGCGCCCCGAACGATCAGGGCCGGCACGATGGGTGCCTTCGCGTTGGCCTTCGTGGCACAACAAGTTGTCCTCTCGACGATACTTCCGCTCGCTCGCATCGGCGACAGGCTGCTGATACCCGTCCAGGTGCCTCTCATGCTTCTTGTCTTTATGGAGTCGGATAGGCTGCTGGTCTTGGTGCGGCAGGCGGATGGGAAGCGGCTCGCAGCAAGGGCCGCTGTTGTTGCCCTGCTCGGATTGTGGGTCCTGTGCAGCGCCGGCGTCACCCTTGCCGAGGCCGCCAAAGCCGTCGGGCACGGCGCCGGGGGTTATGCTGCTGCTGGCTGGCAGGAGTCGCCGGCCATGCAGTGGCTGCGCCAGAACCCGCCGAAAGGCCTGGTCTGCAGCAACTCTGCGGATGCGATCTACCTTCTGACGGGTCTGCAAACCATCTACAGTCCCTCCAGCAGACAACAGCTGGCGCGTCTGAGGGAGCGCCTGACCTACGGAGACACTGTCTACCTGCTATGGTTTGACCGGGCAGGGCGCGGCTGGCAGTGGCGTCTGCCACGTCTGGCTTCTGTGCTGGAACTCCAGGAAGTCCGGCGCTTTGACGACGCCACGCTCTACGTCATCCGCGCTCTGGACCTTGGGGAGGCGAGTGCCCCCCCTGCCCCCATGCGGCTGCACTGACAGGGTGCTCCCGGGGCAGAATGCCGCCATGGCATCGCGACACCGCGCCGGGTGAACACCTGTCTCGGCCTCGCGGCTCCGCTTGAGCTCGCCGGGATGACGGGCGTCGGCCAGGGATAGCTCCGGCAGTGCCTCCAGCGCCCCCTGCCACGTCCAGCAGGCTGGGGCCGGTGTGGGAGTTCATCGTTAGCCCCCGCCTCGAGGCCGAATCGACCTTCGCGCGGCGGCATCCGGCTTGTGCTTCGTTCGCGGGGCGGCGGGCTGTTCGGCGCGGCCTCAGGTGGCCCGCCTGTCCAGGAAGGCGTTCACATGCGCGATGTAGGCCCGGCCCTCGGCCGTCAACGGCGCAAACAGGCTGTAGTACAGGATGTAGAGGATGGCCATGAGCCCGTCTCGGGCGCTGGTCTTCTTGCCCTCTTCGTAGGTCCGGCCATAGTAGGAGATGGGCACCTCGTAGGTGCGCGCCCGAGTCTTGCAGACCATGACGGTGATCTCGGCCTCCATGCCGAAACCGGAGCTGGACAGCCTCAGGGGCTTGATGACATCGGTCCGGAAAGCTTTGTAGCAGGTCTCGATATCCGTCCAATTCCTGTTGGTCAGCAGGTTGGACAGGAACGTGATGAAGCGGTTGCCAAGGAAGTGGTGGTAGTACAGCATCCGCGAGGCCCGTCGGACCAGGAACCGACTGCCGTAGACGACATCAGCCTGCCCTGCGAGGATGGGCTCGACGACCCCCGGGATCTCGGCGGGATCGTATTCGAGGTCGGCGTCCTGGATGATCACGATCTCGCCCGTCGCATTGGCCAGCGCATGCCTGATGGCCGCGGTCTTGCCTTGGTTAGTCCCCAGGCGCACGAGCTGCACACGCTTATCTCCCTCGGCAACACGCGCCACGACCTGTGCAGTACCGTCCGTGGACCCATCGTCGACTACGATCACTTCCTTCAGCAAGGGCCCCAGATCGAGGACCCTGCGCAGCACTTCGCCGATCGTGGACTCCTCGTTGTAGGCTGCCACGAGGACGGACAGGACGGCCGTCTTGCCGCTCATATCCGAGACTGCCCCCCTCCGGTGTGAACCTTGCTCTTGTTCCTTAACCGTTTCATTGTACACCATGGTTGACAATGCTGTACGCCGCCAGCGAAACGTGACATTTCGGACGACGTGAGGCAGTGCGCCTCCTCCCCGCTCGGGCGGCGTTGTGAGCTTGACATCGGCGGCCGCCGATGTCAAGCCTTTTGTGCTCCCGTCGCCAGGCTCTCCGCGGCCTGCCCCTACGCTGTCAGGGGGAATTCCACCGCGCCGTCCGGCGACAGCTCTGGTAGCAGATCCAGCGCACCCGCCACATCGAGCAGGCTGGGGTCGGTGTAGACGTTCATGGTGAGATCGAGGGAGGAGCGGCGCATCGCTGCCTGGGCCGTGCGGGGCGCGACGTCCTTGCCCAACTACGTTGCCGAAGCTGTGCCGTGGCGCGTGTGCCCACCGGCAAGGGGCCTGCGCCCCCCCAGGCAGTAGCCAGTAGCCCCCCATGCCCGGGCGGTCGCCCTTCCTTCACTCGGGTGGCTGACAGGCGGCTCTTCCCGCTTTGCCCGTCCAGCCCGGCGCAGGAAGGGCGGGCATGCGTCGTCCTGGTAGGGCGCAACGACGACGACAACCGAGGCTTGCTCGCCGACGCTTCCCCCTGTGGCCGCTTGGTGCGAGAAGGGGCCTCCGCGCCCGCGCTACCAGGCGTATGCCTCAGGCGCCTGCCCGCCCGGGCCCGGCCAGATCCCGTCCAGAGCCTTCAGCGCCGGCTCGTCCAGCTTTACCTCTAGCGCCCTGAGCGAGCCGGTGAGCTGCTCCATCGTCCGCGGCCCGATGATGGGCGCGGTCACGACAGGATTCGAAAGCAGCCAGGCAAGCCCGACGTTCGCCGGCTG
>Ga0315291_10003459_pt1 | contig 20426 bp, 20 predicted proteins | sample YL17G12_20_MG_FD_203070 | JGI IMG/M metagenome (GOLD analysis project Ga0315291, IMG submission 203070) | Sediment microbial communities from Yellowstone Lake, YNP, Wyoming, USA - YL17G12_20 | ecosystem: Environmental > Aquatic > Freshwater > Lake > Sediment | place: USA: Wyoming | collected...
CAAGCTGTTTTTCGGGGCAGCGTTAAAGAAGGGCCTGATCGGGTCGAATCCCTTCTCGCACCTGAAAGCCACGATCATGCCCAACCGGGAGCGATTCTACTTCGTCACCCGCGAAGAGACGCAGAAGGTGATCGACGCCTGCCCCGACGCCGAGTGGCGGCTGATCGTGGCCCTCGCCCGATATGCTGGCTTCCGCTGCCCCTCGGAACACTTCGGCCTGCGATGGCGGGACATCGACTGGGACCGCGGCCGAATCAAGGTCACCAGCCCCAAAACGGCCCATCACCCGGGCGGCGAGTCGAGGACGATCCCCTTGTTCCCGGAATTGCGGCCGTACCTTGCAGAGGCTTTTGATCTGGCGGAGGAAGGTGCCGAGCACGTCCTGGGCGAGCACTACCGCCACGACACGACGAACCTAAATCTCCGCTCCCGACTTCTGGACATTATCTGGACGGCCGGCCTGAAAGAGTGGCCCAAGCTCTTCCAGAACATGCGGTCATCGCGGGAGACAGAGTTGGCAGAGTCTTTCCCGATGCACGTGGTCTGTGCCTGGATCGGCAACAGCGAGCCGATTGCCGCCAAGCACTACCTCCAAGTCACAGACGATCACTTTGCACTGGCAACCGAGGCGGTGCAGAATCCGGTGCAGCAACCGTCGACGAGCAGTTGCAAGGGGCGGCAAGTCCTGCAAGAAAACCCTTGTTTTGCCGGGTCTTGCGAATCTCTGCAAAACCACGCGAACACCAAGCTGGCCGAGGCGGGACTCGAACCCGCACGGGGACAGGCCCCACAGGATTTTAAGTCCTGAGCGTCTACCGATTCCGCCACTCGGCCTTGAGGCAACTGCCGTACTCCAGTTCTTCACTATTCACTCTCCACTCTCCACTACTTTCCGCCGTTGGTTACCGCGGCGATGCGGTTGATCGCGTTGAGAAACGCCTTGGCGCTGGCCTCGACGCTGTCGGTGGAGACGCCCCGGCCGCGGTAGAGCCGGTCTTGGTACTCGACCTGGACCATGACTTCGCCCTGGGCGTCTTTGCCGACGGTGACACTGTGGACGGTGAAGTCTCGACAGACGACGGTGTATCCGGTGAGCTTCTCGATGGCCAGGAAGACGGCGTCGATCGGCCCGTCGCCGCAGGCCATGGTGGTACTCAGTGGCTCGTCGCCGCGGCGGACCGTGAGGGCCACTTCGGGCACGCGGTCGGTTCCCGAGGTGACCTGGTACGACTGGAGCGTCCAGCGTTCGGCCACGGTGTGGATTTCCTGCTCGATCAGGGCGGCGACGTCGGCGTCGTAGATCTCCTTTTTCTTGTCGGCCAGGAGCTTGAACTGTTCGAAGACGGCCTTGAGCTGTTCGGCGGTGAGGGTGTATCCCAGGGCCTTGGCGCGGTCGGCCAGGGCCGCCCGGCCGCTGTGCTTGCCCAGCACCAGGTCGGTCTTGGTGAAGCCGACGTCCTCGGGTTTCATGATTTCGTAGGTGGTGCGTTCCTTGAGCATGCCGTCTTGGTGGATGCCTGCTTCGTGGGCGAAGGCGTTCAGGCCGACGATGGCCTTGTTGCGCTGCACCTGGATGCCGGTGATGCTGGCCACCAGCCGGCTGGTGGGGACCAATCGCCGGCTGACCACGCGGCTGTGGGCGTGGTAGTAGTCGTGGCGGGTCCGCAGGGTCATCACGAACTCTTCGAGCGAGCAGTTGCCCGCCCGTTCGCCCAGCCCGTTGATCGTGCACTCCACCTGGCCCGCGCCGGCCTCGACGGCGGCGAGACTATTGGCCACGGCGAGCCCCAAGTCGTTGTGGCAATGGACGCTAATGACGGCCTGGTCGATGTTGGGCACGCGGTTGCGAAGCGTCTGGATGACCGTGCTCATGTGGTGCGGGGTGGCATAGCCGACGGTGTCGGGGATGTTCACCGTGGTGGCCCCGGCAGCGATGGCGGCTTCGACGACCTGGCAGAGGAAGTCGCTTTCGGTGCGGACGGCGTCCTCGGGGGAGAATTCGACGTCGGAGACGTAGCCTGCCGCCCGCTTCACCCCCGCCACGGCGTGGCGAATGATCTCCTCCTTGTCCATCTTGAGCTTGAACTCGCGGTGGATCGCACTGGTGGCGAGGAAGACGTGGATGCGTGCCTGCTGGGCCTGCCGGACGGCCTCCCACGCCCGGTCGATGTCGTCGTCGCGGCAGCGGGCCAGACCGCAGACGACCGATCCGCGAACGGAGCGGGCGATCTGGCTGACGGCCGCGAAGTCGCCCGGTGAGGCGATCGGAAAGCCGGCCTCGATGACGTCGACTCCCAGCTCAACGAGTGCCTGGGCAACCTCCAGCTTTTCGGCCAGATTCATACTGGCGCCGGGCGACTGTTCGCCGTCGCGGAGCGTGGTGTCGAAGATTACGATTCGTCGCGAGGTTGTATCGGTAGTATCTGTCATGCTGTGGGGTACTCGTAGTAAGGCGTGAAAAAGACGGGAACTCAGTGTCCTAGGCGCAGGAGCCGACCCTTGGTCGGCTCGGGCAACACCAACCACGCCCTCGTGGGGCCGACACGTCGGCCGGTGGCAAGAACGCACAGCATGGGAATGATCCATCAAACAAAAAAACCCCAGGGCGTCTTCGGCCCTGGGGTTCGGTTTAGTCCTGCAATTCTCAGCGGCTACGCGCGAACCCTACGGCCGACGCCCGGCAAGCACCGGTAACAACAACGGCAACAGGTTCGACAGCCGACTCACCTGCAAGTCCCTTCGCGCTGGTTGAGAATCCACACAAAGCACCCACCAAACACGTATAATCTAGCAGACACGGTGGGGAGCGTCAAGTTCGCGCGGGGCTATCCCGCCCTGCCGGGTGGGGCTCGGCCCAGTTGGCCGGCAGGTAAGATTATGCGATGCAAGGCCGAGCCGACCGTACAGACCGCGTGCTGATCGGTTCTCAAGCGGATCCGGCTGGGAAGCCGACCACTCCTGAGGGCGCATCTTTGGACAGGCAGACTAGCAGTCTGGGCTTGTGGGGGATATGGGGTTTTCTGAGAGGTTTGGTCAGATGAGCGGAGATGGCCTGGACGTTTCCGGCGGCCCCCATTCGGAAGCCCATCCCGAGAAGGGATCACAACGGCCGTTCATCGGTGTCCGATTCGCCTGTTGTGGCGTCTACACAAGGGTTTACGTCAACCGAGCCGGAACCGCCTACGAAGGCCACTGCCCGAGATGCTCCAGAGCGGTCCGCGTCCGCATCGAGCCGGGCGGCACCGATTCCCGTTTCTTCACTGCCTATTGAGTCGGACGGCCGTTTCCGGTACCCTTCGCCCTCCGGAATCCCCGGGACACGTCCGCGTGCGTTCCGGCCGAGGTAAGTCGCAACGACGGTCGATCTGGTCACTCGTGCTTCGCGATCTTCCGCCATGGACTATGAAGTCAAGAGTTGCAGCCGACATTGTGCCGGCAGCGGCCGGGAATTGGCCCCGGGCGAGACATTCTACTCGGTGTTGGTGGCCGAGGGGGCCGAACTGCGGCGATACGACTACTCGGAGGAGCAGTGGAAGGGGCCGCCGCCAGAGGCGATCGGCTGGTGGAAATCGGAGATCCCGGACCGCCACGCCCACCGGAGGCACTGGGCGCCGAACGACGTGATGCTGCAGTTCTTCGACGAGCTGGCCGAGAAACCCGACAAGCAGGACATGCGGTACGTGCTTGCGCTGCTGCTGGTCCGCCGACGCGTGATGCGACTGGAAGAGAGCCGGGTGGGCGGGGAAGGTGGCGAGGTCATCGTCGTGTACTGTCCTCGGCGCGAGACGACCTGCGAGGTCGCGGCGGTCGTGCCCGAGCAGTCGCGGATCGACGAGATCCAGGAAGAGCTGGCCAGGCTGCTGGAATAGGGATTGGGGATCCATGGACGGATATCGACGGTGCCTGATGTTGCTGGTGGCGGTGGGGTTGGCGGGGCTGAGCGGGGCGAGCTGCCACAACCTGGTGCCGCCGTTTGCGGTCCCCCTGCCCCGTGTGCTCCCACCCTCGCCGACCCTGGAACAGGTGGTCCAAGTCGTCAACCGGAACGCTGCGCAGATCGACTCGTTTTCGACCACCCACGCCGCGATTAGCGGACCGGGCGTGCCCACGCTGCGGGCAAACCTGGCGTTCCAGCGCCCCAGGCGGTTCAGACTTCGGGCCGACACGGCGGTAACCGGGCCGGAGCTTGATCTGGGCAGCAACGACGAACTGTTCTGGTTCTGGGGCAGGCGCAACCAGCCGTCGGCGGTCTACTACTGCCGCCATGACCAGTTTGCCACCAGCCGGGCGCGGCAGATGATCCCCATCGACCCCAACTGGCTGGTGGAGGCCCTGGGAATCGGCGGATTCGACCCCGGACTGCCGCATCAAGGTCCCTTCGCCCTGCCGGGCGACCGCCTGGAGGTGCGGACCATTCGGGATACGCCCGAGGGACCGACGACCACGTCGACCGTCATCGACGCCGCGCAGGGCTGGGTGCTGGAGCAGCACGTCTACGACGCCCAGGGCCGGCTGGTGGCCAGTTCCGTGCTCAGCGGCCACCACCGCGATCCGCTGCTGGGCGCAACCATGCCTACCGTCGTGAAGATCAACTATCCGGCGGCGGGGTTGTCGCTGCGAATCGACTTGGGCAACGTGGAGATGAACCGTTTGCCGGGCAACCAGGTCGAACTGTGGACCATGCCGCGGTACCCGGGTTCGCCGCCGGTGGATCTGTCTGGCTCGCTGCCTACTGTGTGGGGCCCAACGAACTGATGAAGCTCGCGGTCTCGTCGGAGAAACCGGTGTTGCCGGGGTTGTAGATGAAGCGGGTACGGTCGATGGGCACGTTGAGCTTGACGTCGAACAGCTCCATGGTCACCAGTGCCCGGCCGTCGTTCTGCCCGCCGACCTTCTCGGGGATCCCCCGGCGGTACTCGATGCGGTAGGGAAAGAGGTCGTCCTGTCCCAGCATGAGGACGACGCGGTCGGGCAGGTGTTCGGGGAGTTTGCCCAGGTCGGGCGGTTGCCCTGCCTCGATGGCCGCCTTCTGGTCGGGAAGGATCTTGGCCAGGCGATCGGGTTTCCAGTGGCCCTGGAGCCGCCAGACTGGCAGCCGGCCGAAGCTGCCGGGCTCTGCAGAGTTGAAGGCGAAGGCGGCCTCGAGCCCTCGAAGCAGCCGTGGTAACCCCCCCAAGCCACACAATATCCCCTCAGTTCCTGGGCCGGGTACGTGCTGAGCCTTCTCGAGGGCCTCGGCGGCGCGGACCAGGTCGACACGGCTGAGTCTCTCCTCGTCCGGCAGTTTGCGGTAGGTCCACAGATAATGGCCGGCAGGGGTGGGGGGGGAGAGGACCTGGAGCAGGCTGCTCTGCTGGTCCCCGACCTGGATTCGCAGCTCAAGGCGGATCAGGAGCCCATCCCACGGCCCCTCACCCCCGGGTACCCTCTGGGTGCCTCTCCCCGCAAGCGGGGCGAGGGGAGAAGCTTCTTCCACTGGCTGCACATACCGACCGCCCGCTCTCCCCGCAAGCGGGGCGAAGGGAAACGGTGTCTGCACGGGCGGCGACCGGTCCCCGCCGACTCGTTGCTGCAAGTAGACGCCCGAACCGACCAACTGCTTACCGAACAGGTCAACCTGCTGCCGGATTCTGGCGGAGACACCGTCGCGGCTTTCGAGAGTTCGCACGGCGGTCTTGAGGATCTCCTGGGCCTGGGGTGGTACTGCCGTGTCGCCATTTGCCCCTTGGGGCGGGGTGAACTGGGGGGGGCTGGCTGTGAGTTTCTTTGCCGCGGCGTCTGCCGATGCGGACGGCTTTTCTGAAGAGACAGCGGCAGGTGGGCCATCGGCGACACCCGTTGGCCGGCCGCAACCGGCGGCTGAAAGGAGCCCGGCCGTGAAGATCAATAGCGCTGGCAAGCTGGGAAATCTGGCCGCCATCTGACAGGTCTTAACGGATTTGCCAAAGAATCGTGTTGTGACGCGCCGAAGATTAGACCGCAGAATGGCATCATGCGCGATCTGGCTGCGCGGGATGCCGGATTGCCACATGGGCGGCCTACCGCATCGGTACCAGGTGTGACCAGGTGCGGGGTGACATTGTAGGCCAGGCCCAGGACAGGGTCCACGTCAATTGTATCCGGCGGCGGCGACATGCTGCCGGTGAGGAACACCCATTTGTGCCCATAGCAGTCCGTCTCGTGCCGGCGTCGGGCCGGGAGCGTGTCGCGGCGTAGGCTGCGAGCGGCAGATTGGGGGAGACGATGAGGTCGATGAAGATTTCGCTGGTGCTTGTGGCGTTGGTGGTCGTGGGCATCACGGGGTGCTCGCGGGCGTTCCAGAACCATCTGCCGCCGGCGCAGATGTTGATGGAACCCGGCCCGGGAATGGGTGGCCCCGGTCCCGGCGTGATGATGCCCCAACCCTGCCCGGTGATGCCCGGTCAGGTCTCACAAGTGGCATTTGTGGGGCCGGAGGGTATGCGGGTGAGCTGGGACGTGGGCGCGCCGGGGCAGTTCGACTCGGAACCCATGATTTGTCCGGGCCACTACAACTTCCCACAAGGGGCCATCTACCGGCTGAAGTTGAGCTACATTCCGGGCCGCCCGGCCGTGGAACTGTATCCCACGTTGGAGATTGGGCCGGCGGTGCCACGGACCGAGGCGTTCCTGGCGCATAACGCCATACCCGTCCAGTTCGCCGAAGAGGATTTCGACCAGGTCCTCAGCGGCAACTTCGTGACCAAGGTGATCTACCTGCCCGATCCAGAGTTCCAGGGTTTTGCCCTGGCCGGGGTGGAGACACTGGTCAGCACGCGGCTCGATCCGGGCGTGGACCCGATCGTCGAGGCGGACCGCCGGGGAGCGATCCTGGCGATCGTCCGCCTGGGTAACAAGGACCTGGAGATTCCCAGCGAGATGGGCAGGACGGGCGAGGGGGGCGAAGTGATGCCGACCGCCTACCAGGTCCCGGTGGCAGAAGCGGGGATGGAGGCGGGCGGGAAACCCCTGGGGGTCCCGGTGGGCGGACCGAGCACTATGCCCATGAATTACGTTTCGGGGGTCAACGGCCCGCAGTACGGGATGCCGATCAGCGGCACCCCGGTCGGACTGCCTGGTCCACCGCACATACCGTTGGGAGTCCCCGCTGGGCTGCAAAAGCACGTCGTGAAGAACCATACTTGGGTGCGGATCCCCAAGCCCACCCGCCAACTGAAGATCGACGTGAAACAGGTTCCCGGAATGAGCTATCCCAAGCCGGCCAGCCGGGCGTTCATCCTCGAACAGACGTTCCCCGGCCTGGGGGCGAACCTCCAGCCGCCGTGTGAGCCGGAGGGGGTGATTACCGCAGGCGATGGAGCGTACGAATACTGAGCCACTTGCAGAATGAGGCGTCCGTGGAAGCCGCCCGGCAGCGGTCCACGGACGCCGGTCTCATATCTGTATCCATCCTCATCTTCTACTTGCCGCCCGTGACAATGGTCCACAAGCTCCGCTGCCCGGCGATCGAGGAGCAACTTTACGGAAGACGAGTTGCCGGCAGGACAGCAATGGTGGTGCTCTGGTGCCTGGGGACGGCCTCGGCGCTGTTCGCCCAGGAGCCTCGGGTGCATTACTTGCATCAGGGCGTGATGCCACCGGGAGCGATTGGTAGCCGGCAGCTCCAGCGGGGCGGACCATTGCCCGGGTTTTTTCAGCCGGTCGAGATCAAGGCCCCAGCCGGGGCCTTGGTTTCGCTGGCGGCGGCCGGCCAGTTCGGCCAGCCGCGGAAGGTTCCACTGCGGGTGGGGCTGTTGATCGGCCAGGTCTATCGCCTGCGGGTGATGAACGTCCCACTGAAGGCCGGACTGGAGGTCTTTCCCACCATCGAAGTGATCGACCGGCTCTATCCGCCCGCGGCTGGGCAACACCGGTTCGCGATCCCCATCGAGCTGACCCAAGCGGACCTGGAACTGGCGCTGGAGGGCAAGTTTGTCACCCGGGTGATTTACCTGGAGGATCCGCGTCGCGCGTTGGCGGTGCGGGAGGATCCCGGCGCGCAGAACTGGTTCGAGGCGGGTCCGGGGCGAGACCCGTTGGCGGTGGCCGACGCGCTGGGCCGCCCGGTGGCCATCCTCCGTCTGGGCGGACGACTGCCCGAGGACGGCGAGGCCCCCGAGATGGGTTTCCTCTTCGGTTGTCCGCCGTTGGTGGAGTATCGGCCGCGGGTGGGCGTTTTGCCGCCCGCCGAGCAAGCACCGGAGCCACCGCAGCCATGAGGCACGCCCCCTCTGCCGACGCAGTGGCACGGGCATCTTGCCCGTGGCGGGTGGCACGGGCATCTTGCCCGTGGTTTCAGCAGCCCACTGGCGAGACGCCAGTGCCACTCGACTCGCACGATCAAGACTTCTTGGGCACTAGGTGGCCACGGCTGTGGCGGATGCTCGTGATTGGGCTCTGCACCCTGATCCTCTGCTCCTGCCGGGGGCCTGCCGCACAATGGTCCGAGAGCTCGACGCTACAGGGGTCGGGACAATTGACGCTGCCCGATGAGGCCTACACGGGCGGGCCGGCCGTGGACCAGGCAGGCGGTCCCCCACTGGGGCCTCCGGGTATGGAACAAGGCGTGCCGCTGCCGTACATGCCCGTCGGGCCGTGGTCTCCACCGGGGATCGGGCAGCCCTGGCCAGAGGACGAGTATTTCCGCGACGGCGGCGACGCAGGCCTGCCCGCCGAGGTCGCAGCCCAGGGGGAGGTCCGCGGACTGGATCTCGAAGACACTATTGCCCATTACGATACGCTCGACGGGCGGAAGGTGGTGGAGCCGAGCAACCGGGTGGTGATCTACAGTCCCCGGTTTGGTGCGGTCCGCAAGGTGGTCAGCGCGGAGGCCGGGGAGCAGTTCAGACGCGCGGCCGGAGTGTACCTGCCGATCAAGCCGGCCGGCCCCAGCGCGACGCAGATCGTCACCAGCAGCAAGCAGAACGTCCAGGCGGGCCGTCAGATCGGCACCAAGCCGGTGGAGACCTTCCAAAGCAAGCAGGGCGACGGTGCGTTGTCGGGGGCGACCAAGGCCAAGGGGTTCGACAACAAGCTGCTGCCGTACGAGGCCCCCAGCCTGATCCGCGAGGGCAAGGTCGATGCGGCCGAGATGGCCTTCCTCGCCCGGGGAACCAACGCGGCCATCGCCTGGTCGCGCAATCAGGCCGTGCAGGTGATCCTGGATCAGAAGGTCGCCATGGCCACAGTCGGCGATCAGGCCCTGGAGCGGGTCTATACGGTCCAGGAGCCGCCGGGGGAGCCGAAGCTGCGGGTGATCAAGGTCGCCTCGACGCAGGTTGCCGAGCCGGGCGAGGAAGTGGACTTCACGATCCGCTTCGACAACGTGGGCAACCAGGTGATCGGGAACGTGACGATCATCGACAACCTGACCACGCGTCTGGAGTACGTCCCGGACAGTGCCCAGTGCAGCCTCAAGGCCCAATTCTTTACCCAGCCGAACGAGGGCGGTTCGCTGGTGATCCGCTGCGAGATCACCGACCCGCTGAAGCGCGGCGAAGGCGGCGTGATTCGTTTCCGCTGCCGCGTCCGCTAGCCCGTCCTCCCAGCCGCTTGCGGCTTAGCTGCAATACCGCTCAATCAAGGGCGAATTTGGCGTCAGCACAGTGGCACCGGCGTCTCGCCGGTGTAAGACAAGGGAAAGCGATGCCACGCCGCGAGTTCCGTCACACCGGCGAGACGCCGGTGCCACTTGATCGTTCTTGAAATGCCACCCAATGAACGGTATTGGGGTTGGCCGCCCGATCAGAGGGCGGTTGCCCGGGTTGCCAATTCCCGTCTAATGTCGGATAATACAGCGAGTGGTCCCCGCGCAGCAAGGAGCCAGGTTCATGCTCTCCGACACTTCGCCCGAGGCCCGGAAGGTCCAGATCGAGTTGCTCCGCAAGTTGACCACAGCGGAGCGATTTGCGAAAGTACGAGCGCTGACGGCGAGGACCGTGCGACTATCGAAGCGGGCCATCGCCCGAGCCAATCCCGATTTTAGTCCCGAGCAACTCAGACTGAGGTTTATTGAGCTCCACTATGGCGAGGAGCTTGCCGAGCGAGTTCGCGCGTACCTGAGAAACAGATGAGCCAATTGTCGGATGACTTGCTGGCTGCGATGACTCCGGTCATTGAACAGTTCGAGCGGCTTGGGGTGCGGTACTACGTGGGTGGTTCGGCCGTGAGTTCGAACTACGGTGTGGCACGCTCCACACTGGACGTGGATCTGGTCGCTGACTTGTCGCAGGAGCACGTGACTGTCCTGGTCGAGGGCCTCAAGGCGGACTACTACGTCGATGCACGCATGATTTCCGATGCCATTGCGAGGAAATCATGTTTCAACGTCATTCACATGCCGACGTCGTTCAAGGTCGACATCTTCGCGGTCAAGAATCGGCAGTACGACAGGGTAGCGTTGCAGCGTATCCGTAAAGACTCGCTCGATAAGGAACACCCGTCGAGGGAGTTCTTTCAGGCTTCGCCCGAAGACATCGTCCTGAGCAAGCTGGAATGGTACCGGCTGGGAGACGAGGTCTCCGAACCTCAGTGGGCTGATGTGCTCGGCGTGCTGCAGGTCCAGCAGGATGCTCTGGACCGGCCGTACTTGGAGGAATGGGCGGCGGAACTGGGAGTCGCCGATCTGCTGGAGAGGGCGTGGAAGGAGGCTGGGGCGTAGAGCATCCGGCTACGCCGTGGACCGGTGAGCCGGTAGGGTCGGACGAAGTCCCACCTTCACTCGCGACGGGATTGGTGGGACTTCGCTCTGCTGCGTCCCAGCCTACCAGATGCTGCACAATCGCAGGCAGCCAAGCCGCGAGCGGTTTTGGCCACTTGGACTTGACCTGGAAAGGCCCGGCGGTCTAGAGTGCTACTCCTTCCTGCCCTGCCGGATGGAGTCGCGCGGTGACTGAGCGGACGGAACCGACTGCCGAATATCGCTGCCCGGGCGAGGAGTATCCGATCTCCCGGGCCGTGCACCTGGGACGGCTGGCGCGGTTTTATCCGGGCTGCCGGCAGTGTTTGCACCGGGACGATACCGCGACACTGTCGGAACGGCAGGTGAGACAACTGCTGGAGACCCGGCCCCGGGGATTGCCGCGGCCGCTGTTTGATGACGAGGGGGCCGGCGGGGTGTATCTGAACGATCTCACACCCCGCATCGCCCGCGACATGGCCGCGGCGCTGGGCGTGGCGCTGCAACGACGGGGCGGGTTGGGTGCCACTGCTGGCTCGTCGAGCAGTGCGGGCGGCACGGTTGGACAAGCCGGGCACCGACCGAAGGTTGGTCGTGGCACCGCTCAATACGAGTTTGACGGATCACCAGCCCTGAAGGGGACAGTCCCATTTTCGCTCCGCGAAAATCGGGACAGTCCCCAGGAAAATCGGGACAGTCCCCCCGCGGAGCCGGTGGTGGTGATTGCCGGTGACGGCCGGCCGATGAGTTGCGAACTGGTGGCCGCCGTGGGCGAGGGGCTCCGCTGGGCCGGATGCCGGGTGGTCGACATCGGGCCAGCCACCGCGGCATGTCTCACCTTTGCCATCGACCATCTGGCTGCCAGTGGCGGGATCCTGGTGGGCAACCCGGGCGAAAAACCGCAGATGGTGGGGCTGAAGTTCTGGGCCGGCCCGCGGCCGCTCTCGGCCGGCGGAACGCTCGATGCACTGCAACAGATGTACCAGGCGGGCGTCGACCGACCCACGCGGCGCTACGGCCCGCTGCGACGGTTCCAGGCCGAGCTGCCTTACCTGGCCGGCCTGGCCGGATACTATCACGCCCTGCGCCCGCTGCGGTTCGTGCTGGAGAGTTCCTGCGGTCCGCTGGTCGAGTACTCGAAGAAGCTGACCGGATCGGTCGCCTGCCGGATCATCGAGTGCCGCAGTGCGAACGCACCGGAGCGGCTATCGGAGCGGATCGTGGCCGAGGGGGCCCATTTCGGTGTCGCCGTCGGCAGCGACGGCGAGACGTGCCGGCTGTACGACGAGCAGGGTCGCCGGGTGCCGGCCGAACGACTGCTGCTGCTCGTCGCTGGGCACTTGCTCGGGGACTGTCCCGATTTTCGCGCCGGGGACTGTCCCGATTTTCGTGCCGGGGACTGTCCCGATTTTCGTGCCGGGGACTGTCCCGATTTTCGCGCCGGGGACTGTCCCGATTTTCGCGCAGCGAAAATGGGACTGTCCCCTTCCTCTGCCCAGCGAACGCTCGTGCTGGAGGAAGGAACCACGACGGAAGTTGCCGACACGATCCGTGCCGCCGGCGGCCGCGTGGCGCTGAGTGGCGCGCGCCGGGCCGAGATGGCGGCAGCCATGCGGGCCCATGGCGGGCTGCTGGGCGGCGGCCCCAGCGGACGCCTCTGGTACGATAGTGACGGCCTGCCCCTGCCCGACGCACTGAGGACCCTCACCCTGCTGCTGGTGTTGCTGAGCCAAAGTGATCGGCCGCTCTCCGAGGTCCTCGACTGCCGGGCGCCACTGGGGTAGAATGCGGCGATACCGGCGAACGTCGCACGGCAGACGCATCCTTAGCCCCTTAGCCCCCGGCGGAAGCCGGGGGTCCTTCACTAGCATCGCGCTCGCGGCAATCCCCCGGCTCCCGCCGGGGGCTGCGAATCGTCACAGCCAATTGTCGCAGCGTTGAGAAAGGTCGCCTCCCGTGGCGAACAAGAGACCATGTCGGAACATTGGATAGCTGATCGCATGCAATGCTTCGAGAGCTCGGGCATTCGCAAGATGTTTGAGCTGGCGGCGAAGATGACCGACCCGATCGACCTGTCGATCGGTCAGCCGGATTTCGACGTGCCCGAGCCGGCCAAGCAGGCGGCCATCGAGGCGATTCGCAGCGGCCGCAACGGCTACGCGCTCTCGCAGGGGATCCCCGCCCTGCGGGAGAAGCTGCAAGCCAGGATCGACCGGCAGTACGGCCACGACGACCGGGAGGTATTTGTGACCTGCGGCAGCAGCGGCGGGTTGGTGCTGGCGATGCTGGTGCTGCTGAACCCGGGGGACGAGGTGATCGTCTTCGATCCGTACTTCGTGATCTACAACGCCATGGCCGGCGTGGCGGGCGGCAAGGTGGTCTACGTCGACACCTACCCGGATTTCCGCATCGACCTGGACCGTGTGGCCCGCGCGATCACGCCGCGGACCAAGCTGATCATCTGCAACAGCCCGGCCAATCCGACCGGCGTGGTGGCCGGGCGGGAGGAGGTTTGCGGGCTGGCGGAACTGGCGGCCGAGCGGAACGTGGTGCTGCTGAGCGACGAGATCTATCGGGACTTCTGCTACGAGGGAGCGCTGGTCTCGCCGGCCGAGTTCAATCCGCGGACGCTGGTGGTGGACGGGTTCAGCAAGAGCTACGGCATGCCGGGCTGGCGGCTGGGGTTCGCCCACGGCCCGTCGGCGATCATTCGGGAGATGATCAAGCTGCAGCAATACAGTTTCGTCTGTGCCCCACAGCCGGTGCAATGGGCGGGGGTGGCGGCGCTCGATCTGGACGTCAGTGCGCAGACGGCGGCCTATCGCCGCAAGCGGGACATGCTCTATGAGGGCCTGGCTGAAGACTACGAGCTGGTGAAGCCCGGCGGGGCGTTCTACGCCTTCCCAAAGCTTCCTTGGGGCAGCGGGATGGAGTTCGGCGAGAAGGCGATTGCGAACAACCTGCTGATCATTCCCGGCAACGTCTTCAGCCGTCGCGACACGCACTTCCGCATTTCCTACGCAGTGGCCGATGCGATGATTGAGCGGGGGATCGAGGTGCTGAAAAGGCTGGCGAAGGATCGATAGCCGCCTACGTCATGCCTCGCGGTACACACTTTCCGGTGAAGAAGAAAACGCACACGACATCCGGAGTCCATAAATGAATCAACTGACCAACGTGTTCGATGCATTCTACTCGCGGTTCCTGCTACGGGACCTGTGCGGCAAGATTCTGCCCGGTTCGATACTCCTGTTTTCTATCGCCGCAATACGCTTTTCCTACAGCCAGATATCGCAATTCCTCACATCAATGCCGTGGGAACTGTGGATTGCGGGCGCCGCTAGTGGCTGGGTGGCCGGTTGTGCAGTTCAAGCCCTTGGTGAGTGGTCAGGGTTGCTGTGGCCTTTCCCCGGCCAGCCAGTGCGATGGGCGCAGCAGCGGCACAATATCATCGTCAGGGGCTTTGCAGGAGTCCCTTCGCTATTCTTGCGCAGTAACCGAATGCGGCTCAACACAGGGTATATCAATGTCAGGTCTTTTGGGATGGTAGCTTCTCCCGGGGAGCAGAAGCTTCTCGAGCGATTCGTGGTTATCAAAGAGGCGTGCGGAAACACGTCTCTAGCCTTGTTTGGAGCACTTATTGCCAGAGTTGCCAAATCCCTCATCGCACTCGCAGAATCAGGGGTCTCATTTGACCTTCCAGGACTGCTTGTCACTCTGTCTATCGTCATCGCCTGGGTAGCGATGATCCTATTGCTGGAGTAAATGCACCACAGCCATGTCCAGAGGCAGCATGATTGGGTTGCGATTATACTTCAGGATAGGAGATCCAGGTTATTGCACGGTCATTCCTTGCCTCCGCGGCGAGCAGGCAGTGAAGCCGCTCTTGAGCCTGGAGCATCGCGGATGACCGTTCAGCAACTGGAGAACGTGCTTCGGGTGACGCCGTTCGCGCCCTTCACGATCCATTTGGCGGACGGCCGAGCGCTGGACGTGCCAGGTGCAGAGTATCTCTCGTACTCGCCCAGTGGACGTACCGTCATAGTGTGGCGTCGCGACGAGTCCTTCACTCTGTTCGACTTGTTTTCCGTGACCCGCCTTGAGGTGCGTCCCATCCGGTCTTCGTCGTAGCGGAAGAGTAGCCAACGTGAGGTTCGGGAAGACCGCATCGAAGCCAGACCGTTTGCGTCTGCCGCGCTTGACAATTCCCTCGGAGTGCGCAATACTAAAGGTTTCCGCCGCCAGGTAACCGATGGTGTCGACCCGGCGACGATAGCGGGAAATGGGAGGTGCGGTCGTGCCTAATACCTACACAGCCGTAACAAAAAGGGACGGAGATTGGTGGATCGGGTGGATCCAAGAGATCCCCGGCGTGAATTGCCAGGAAAGGACACACGAGGAGCTACTCGAAAGCCTGAGAGTCACGCTGAAGGAGGCTCTGGAGCTGAATCGGCAGGAAGCTTTGCAGGCGGCGGAAGCCGACTTCTCTGAAGAGGTGATATCTGTGTGAAGCGCAATCAATTGCTGAAGCATCTGCGCAAACATGGGTGCCAGTTGTTGCGCGAGGGCGGCAGGCATTCTTGGTGGATGAATCCTGCTCAGAATAAGCGGTCGGCTGTTCCGAGACACAGCGAAATCCGGGATCCGCTGGCGCGGAAAATCTGCCGTGACCTCGGCGTGCCGGAACCGTAGCGGCCCAACCTGGATTAGCAGGCTTGCGCTACTGCGGTTTTGAACTCTTGGCCTCCTGCTCGGGCACGACCACCGGCGTGTCTTCCGCGTTGCCCCATTCGCTCCAGCCGCGGTAGTAATTGCTGACGCTCTTGGCCCCCATCAGCTCCAGCGCGAAGACCATCACCGCGGCCCGGCCGCCCGACTGGCAGTGGGCGGCGGCGGGACGGCTGAGATCGATGCCTGCCTGGCCGAAGAGTCGGCGGAGTTGTTCAGGGCTCTTGAATCGCTGCGTGGCCTGGTCGATCAGGTCGCTCCAGTCGAGGTGTTTTGCGCCGGGAATGGCCCCGCCCCGCTTGTTCTCCAGAGTATCGACCCCGCAGAACTCGTTTTCCGATCGGGCGTCGACGATCTGCAGGCTGCCACCCCGCAGCGAACGCAGGACTTGCTCCATGGTGGTCAGACGCTCGTGGCGCGGTCGGGCCCGAAACTCCGCGGGGGAGGCCGGCGGGGGAGCCGCGTCGGTGGTCGGGTAGCCCCCGGCCTTCCAACCCTTCCAGCCGCCACTGAGCAGCCGCACGTCGTCGAGGTCCCAATAACGGAGGATCCACCAGATTCGTGCAGCGTCTTTGATGCCGTTGTCGTCGTAGATCACGACCTTCGAGCGCGGGCCGATGCCAAGCTGGCCGATCCGCTTGCCCCAGCCTTCGGCGTCCTTCCCGTCGCCAAAGGCCGTCTTCCACTCGTCGTGGTCCACCCGTCGTGCTCCGGGCACATGCTCTTTCTGGTATGCCTCTTGGCTGCGGACGTCCAGGATGGTGAACTCACGGGCCACTTCGGGCGTTGCCAGTTCTGCTGGTTCCAGCAGTAGATTCGGGCGAGGGTACTTCTCCGCCTCGCCCCCCATCCCGATACCGGGCCACAAGACCACCGCCATCATCGGCACAAATCGGATTCGCATCACCGCTTTCTCCGTATCGGTCAAGTTCAGGCCGGCAGGCCGGCTGTTTCGGGCTGGCCGGTCCCGGCCCGCCTGGTAGAATTGTATGCCCGAGGCAAGAGGAATCCAGCCGGCACTCTGTCTACCGGCTGACGTGACGACATCCGGGCGAAGGGAGTGATCGATGACCAAGCAGCAGATCCTGAACCGGAGGAGCCGGCCTGAAGACCGGGTTGAGCACATCGCGCAGCACGGCGTGCGTCCAGAGGAGGTCGAAGAGGTGTGCTTTGGTCGGGCGTTAGTCCAGCGGGCAAGATCCGCAGGGGAGAACCCGGTCTATTATGTGTTGGGAGAGACGGCCGCTGGACGGTACCTGTTTTGTGTTGTGATCGGGTTTCCTGATGCCAAGGCCTATCCAGTCACGGCGCGGCCGATGACTGGCAAGGAGAAACGTCGTTACGACCAGTGGAAGAACCGATGAGTAGTCCTAAGATCCCCCAAACCGATTCCATTCGAGAAATAGCCCAATTCTGGGACACGCACGACCTGACCGACTTTGAGGACCAATTGGAGGAAGTCGCTGAGCCTGTCTTTGAGCATGAGACCCCATTGAAGATCCACCTGCCATCGAGAGAAGCGGAGACTGTCGAGGAGATCGCCAGATCGCGAGGTGTTGGTCCGGCCGATTTGATCCGGCAGTGGGTACTCGAGAGAATCCACGCTTCCTGAGTCTCGGCAGGGCAGGACACCGCCGAAAGCGGCCAGCGGCAGCCTACGCGCTCTTGTGCTTCGGCTCGGGCAAGGCTAAGAGCTGCTGGCGGGCGTAGACGATGTCCTCGGTGATCAGGTAGCTGGCACCGGCGGGCTGATCGGGCAGGCTGAACATGATGTCCAGCATCACCTCTTCGATGATCGACCGCAGGGCCCGGGCGCCGGTGTCCTTCTCCAAGGCGCGTTTGGCGATGGCGCGGACGGCGCCGTCGGTGAATTCCAGCTCGGCGTTTTCCATGGCGAACAGGGCCTGGTACTGCTTGATCAGGGCGTTCTTGGGCTCGCGGAGCACCTGGATCAGGGCGGCGACATCCAGCGGTCTGAGCGCCGAAACCACGGGCAACCGGCCGACCAGCTCGGGGATCAGGCCGAACTGCAGGAGGTCGTCGCTGGTGACCTGCTGGAGCAGCTCGCCCAATTCGAGCTCGCTGTGCACGGCCTTGTCCTGCCCGAAGCCGATGGTGCGTTTTCCCAAGCGCCGGCCGATGATGTCGTCCAGCCCGACGAAGGTCCCGCCACAGATGAATAAGATGTTGGTGGTGTCCATCTGGATGTACTGTTGCTCGGGATGCTTCCGTCCGCCCTGGGGCGGGACGTTGGCGATGGTTCCCTCGAGCATTTTCAGCAGGGCCTGCTGGACACCTTCGCCGGAGACGTCGCGGGTGATGGAGACGTTCTGGCTGGTCTTGCCGATCTTGTCGATCTCGTCGATGTAGAGGACTCCCCGCTGGGCGGCCTCGAGGTCGAAGTCGGCGGCGTGGAGCAGCTTCAGCAGCAGGTTCTCGACGTCTTCGCCCACGTAGCCCGCCTCGGTCAGCGTGGTGGCGTCGCCAATGGCAAAGGGGACGTCGAGGATGCGAGCCAAGGTCTGGGCCAGCAGGGTCTTGCCGCAGCCGGTCGGTCCGATCAGGAGGATGTTCGACTTGTCGATTTCCACGTCCGAGGTCGTGGTGCCGTGCATCAGCCGCCGGTAATGGCTGTGGACGGCCACCGCCAGGACCTTCTTGGCCTTCTCTTGTCCGATCACGTACTGGTCGAGCTGCTCGACGATCGCGCGGGGGGTAAGCACCCTGGTAAACAGCGGCTTGCTGGTACCGCGGCGTCGCCGTTCCTGTTCCAGGATGGACTGGCAGAGATCGATACACTCGCCGCAGATGTAGACGTCGCCGGGGCCTTCCACCAGGGGGCCGACGTCGCGGTAGCTCTTGCGGCAGAAGGAGCAGAAGGCGTTCTTCTTGGATGTTCCGTTGCCCCGGCGCCCGGAGTTAAACTCTCGTCCAGAGGGCATGCCAATTCCTTTGCGGGTTGCGCGCGACGTACAGGGCTGATGTTTCTACGGTCGATCGACGTGGAGGGTTTGGAGCGTTGCCTGTAGGAAAACCGCTGGGGCCGTCAGAACCGTGGAAACCGGCGACTCCGGAGCGGCTACTCTCATTCGGTTCAACCCCCTCCGCCGTCATCCTTTAACTCTGCTTGGAGTTGTGATCCCAACTTAGTCTTTATTGTTCGGAATTCTTCGTCGCTTAACTCACCCCGGGAGTGCGATTCGCGGCATTTTGCCATCAATTCGCTGGCGGTGGGTTCGTGTTGTGCGGGTGTACCACGAACTCTGTCGATCACGTAGATCGCCACGGCCAGCAAGACGGCGAGACCGGCAATCCAGAGGACGAGTTCTTCTGCCTCTGCCTCGAAGAGTTGTTGCATGAAGCCGGTAGCCAGCAGCCCCAATTCTGCCCCCAGACGGGTCGATCCAACCACTCGATCTATTATGCACATTGAGTAAACCCGCGTCCAGTGTCAAAAACTGTCAGGACCGCGATTCTCGACCAGCCGGGAGCAGCGTCACGCGGCAAGCCACGCCTCCCATCTGGCTGGGGGTGAAGCAACAATCGGTCAGTGGGTTGGGCGCGGGACTCGGGGCGGTACGCGGCAAATCTCTCTGCAGAGTCCGTGCCCCGGGCGGTTGGGGTCGATGGGCACCGACGCAAACCGTTGCCCGGCGAGCCCGCAAAAAACTGCTGGCGGCAGCCTGCAGCCGACCACCAGCCACCCGCTCAGCCGCCGGAAACCACTTGCCACACAACCAGGGTGGTGCTTGTTGACAGAGTTTGGCGGCCCTTCTAGCCTGTAAGGTGGACTCTGAAGCACCCCAGGGAGGCCTTCTGAAGATGTCCAAGGACGAGATGCTCTCGCGGATTGTGGGCTCGGGCGTGGTGGCCGTGATGCGGGCACCCAGCGGCGAGATGCTCGCGGACGTGGCCGAGGCCCTGCTGGCCGGCGGCGTGGAGGCCATCGAGGTGACCTTCACCGTGCCGCGTGCCCACCGGGTGCTCGAGCAGGTGGCCGATCGGTTGGGAGACAGGTTCCTGTTGGGCGCCGGGACGGTGCTGGACAGCGAGACGGCCCGGATTGCCCTGCTGGCCGGGGCCGAGTTCATCGTGGCCCCCACGGTCAACCTGGACGTGATCCGCCTCTGCCAGCGTTACGACAAGGTGGTGATGCCCGGCGCACTCACCCCGACCGAGGTGCTGCTGGCCTGGGAGTCGGGGGCGGACATCGTGAAGGTGTTTCCCTCCGAGTTGACCGGGCCGGCGTACTTGAAGGCCCTGCACGGCCCCTTGCCGCAGGTTCGCCTGATGCCGACCGGCGGCGTCAACCTCCAGACTGCGGCCGATTTTCTGCGGGCCGGGGCCTGTTGCTTGGGGATCGGCGGCGCGCTAGTCGAGGCCAAGGCGGTGGCCGCCGGCGACATGCAGCGGATCCAATCGCTGGCCCAGCAGTACGTCGAGATCGTCCGGGAGACACGGGGGAGAAGTGAATGCTGAATTCTGAATGCTGAATGCTGAATGGCGAACGCGCGCATAAAGCCGCGACCGTCGGTCGCGCCCGGGCAACAAAGCCGCGACCGCCGGTCGCGCCCGGGCAACAAAGCCGCGACCGCCGGTCGCGCCCGGGCAAACCGGCTCCAGTTCAGCCCGTCGAGACGTCACCGGTCAGTCCTCCCAACGGAGTCACAGTCATGCCTATCCAGTTCACCTGCCCGCATTGCGGCACGCAGACGAATGTCGCGGAGGAATATGCGGGCCAGAGCGGCCCGTGTGCCCAATGCGGCAAGACGATCACGATTCTACCCGCCGGGGCGCCGCCGGGCTATGCCCCGCCGCCGAGAAGTTCCTCGGGAGGACCGGCGCTGGTGATCGTGGCGGTCGTCGGCGGGATGAGTCTTCTTGCCGCGGTGATCGGGGTGCTGATCGCGCTGTTGCTGCCGGCTACGAATGCTGCCCGAGAGGCTGCCCGGCGGGTGGCGTGCATCAACAACCTCAAGCAGATCGGGCTGGCCATGCACAA
>Ga0315291_10003461_pt1 | contig 20410 bp, 19 predicted proteins | sample YL17G12_20_MG_FD_203070 | JGI IMG/M metagenome (GOLD analysis project Ga0315291, IMG submission 203070) | Sediment microbial communities from Yellowstone Lake, YNP, Wyoming, USA - YL17G12_20 | ecosystem: Environmental > Aquatic > Freshwater > Lake > Sediment | place: USA: Wyoming | collected...
TGGACCTGGGCCCAGACCGACGGCGGCGACCTCAGCGTCACCACGGCAGCGGCCATCGCCGGCACCTACGGCATGCAGGCCCTCCTGGACGACAACAACTCGATCTACGTCAACGACTGGACCCCCTTCGAGGAGACCCGCTACCGGGCACGTTTCTACTTCGATCCCAACACCGTCACGATGGCAAACAACGACGCTCACTACCCGTTCTATGCCGGCAACCGCGATTCGGTCATCGTCACCCGGATTGAGTTCCGCAGGTACTCGAGCACCTACCAGGTCCGCGCCGAGGTGGTGAACGACTCTGGTGGCTGGACGAGCAGTTCCTGGGTGACGATCAGCGACGCCCCGCACTATCTGGAAATCGACTGGCGGGCCTCGAGCGCGCCTGGAGCCAACAACGGTGGCCTCACCTTCTGGGTGGATGGCGCCCAGCAGGCGAATTTCACCACCGTCGACAACGACACCCGGCGTGTGGAGTACGTCCAGCTTGGGGCTGTGGCTGGCGTCGACACCGGCAGCCGCGGCACGACGTACTTCGACGCCTTCGAGTCGCGGCGGACGTCGTACATCGGTCCCGTCGCGGGCCTGCTGCCCGAGCACTGGATGGTGCGCCTGCCTTCGTGGCAGGGCCTCGTTTCGCTCTTCACATCGCCGAGCGGGGCCGAACTGGCTGCACCTGTTGTCACGGCCCAGCCCGTGTCCGCTGAGGGGCCCGCCGCTGCCGCAACGCCAACGCCGCCACCGATGGGCACGCCTATCCCTCAGCCGGTTGGCTTGGCGAGCCGCATGCGAGCTGCACCCGCCGCCCTCCCCGGCGAGGCTCCGCCCCCGCGGAACGAGGCGGCAGTGGTTTCCCGCACCATCACCTACACCTATGACAACCTCTACCGTCTGACCGCAGCGGATTACAGCGACGGCATCTACTTCCACTACACCTACGACGCCACCGGCAACCGTCTGACCGAGGAGGTGGCTGGTGGGCTGATGATCAGCTATACCTACGACAACGCCAACCGGTTGACTTCCGTCGACGGCGTGCCTCTCTCCTGGGACAACAGCGGCAACCTGCTGTCCGACGGCGTCAGGACCTACACCTACGACCACGCCAACCGCCTGGCGTCGGCCACAAGGGGTTCGAGCACGTACGCGTTCGGGTACAACGGCCAGGGGGATCGGCTACGTCAGACAGCGAACGGGACGCCGACGACGTACGTCTTGGACTTGAACGCGGGGCTGACTGAGGTGCTGGCCACCGGAGGGAATGCCTACCTGTATGGGAACGGTCGGATCGGCGAGGAGCAGCCAGCGGGCTGGGCGTACCACCTTGGGGATGCGCTGGGTTCGGTCCGTCAGCTGGTCGATGCCTCAGCCTCTGTGAGCTTGGCGAGGAGCTACGAGCCGTTCGGGGATCCGCTCTCCTCGGTTGGGACTGGAACCTCCATCTTCCAGTATACGGGTCAACAGGTCGATGCAACGGGGCTGGTGTACCTGCGGGCGAGGTACTACGAGCCGGGGGTTGGGCGGTTCCTCAGCCGGGACATCTGGGAGGGCGACCCCAACCAGCCGATGTCGTACAACACGTGGCTCTATGCATATGGCAATCCCACCAACATGATTGACCCCTCAGGTATGATCTGTGATGGATGGCGGTGCGCCACCTACCCGGGAGATCGCTCCTTCGTCAGCTCCTCTGCCGCAAGGGCCGTGGCTTCCGCCACGTGCGATGAGCGGTCGATACTTGCACTCATAAGTCCTCCAGACAAAGGGTACTTCGAGGGCAGGTCCGTTGTGGCGGCCTTCACGGAGGGCGACATCAGCGGCGACGAGATCATGTACGACTTCGCAACGATGACAAGGGCTCGATTCACGTACGTCGGCAGGGTAGGCTTTGTGGTTGCGTCATTGAGTGCCTCGGCCTACGCGGGGACACTCTGGGGACTGACCTATGACGGCAACCCCCAGACCGGGATGGCCACCATGACAAGCGACTACAGCGGCCCGTTCAAGGGGGCATATGGCGGGGTCGGTTTCGGAATCTTGACTGTGGGCGGAGGCTACTTCCAGGACCCTCAAGGTCGAGTACATGGCGTCTTCGACTACTACTCTGTCGGCGCTTCAATCCCAGGGGAGCTCGTGGGTTTCGAGACTGAATACGCCCGTGCGCCATTTGAGGAATCCTACGTTGACCCATCTGGCAACGTCGATGAAGGGAGACTCATCTGGCAAATCCTGACTGGCAGCCGGTCGCCAGCCATTGGTCTACTGGGCGGCGCTGCCACCGGGATCGCCACCGCCAGATCCACAGCAATTGGGACGGCGCTTGAACAGGCGACGTTGTATGAGATCCTTGCTGGGGTTCTACCGTGGCCACCAAATCCGGGAAGGAGAAGGTAGTAGACGCTCACAGCCCCCGATCTTCAAAGGGATAACTCCCTCCTTCAGGAGCACTCTCTGCCTGTTGGCGGGCAGGAAAGAGGGTCAGATGTCGTGTGACGAGGCATTCGATCTGCACTACTCGGCGGAAGGCGGATGACGCAAGACAGTTCTCCCAAGACACCCGTGGCGGAAAGTACGGAGGTCGCCCGGCATCAATCGGGGTAGGCGGCTTGCGTTGCGCCCATGAGATACAGGCACTTCCGGAGAGGCCGCATGAGTACATCTGTAGGCAAGACCCGCCCTGTTGTGGTCGTGGCCATTCTGGCAGGCCTCGTGATCGCACTCGCGTACCTAGTTGAATCCCGAGGAGACTCGGGTGCCGTACACGTCTACGATGGGACCGCGCACGACCTTCCCTTCCTTTGGCAGAGATTGGTGGCACCAATTGCCACTGGATTCCCCTCGGCGGACAACGAGAGAGTCTATCTTTCCACTGCCGAACCACAGCAGCTACTCGCGTTGGGTGCGTTGTCTGGAGATGAGTCGTGGGGCCTTGACCTACGCCTCGGCTACACTGGAATCCGTCAGATTATTGCGGACGGGACATCGGTTTACGCACTCAATGCTACTCGGCTCACCGCATACGAGGCCTCCACCGGCAGGCAGGAATGGTCCACCCGACTCGGTGACGGTCACGTACGCGCCATCCTCGAGGATGCCGGGGATGCTCTTCTCGCGTACTACGGCGGAGACCTGATCCGCGTCTCCAAGCTATCCGGGGCTGTTGTCGACCGACGGCTCATAGGGCGGCTGCTTTGGGTGACGCCAGTCGCCGATGTTCACGAAGTCGATGGTGGCATGATAGGGATTGACCCGGCCAGTGGTGTCGTCCTGTGGCGCACTTCGTCTGTCCCCTTCATGGTTTCCGAAGACCGAAAACCTCAGTCGGCAGGATCAGCTCGACTCCTGGTCTATGTGGAAACTGAGAGACTTTGTATGCTGGACGTCCAGACGGGGCTCTACGCATGGTGCGCCGAGAGGCCCTTCGTCTCCAACGCAGTGGTTGACCCGTCTCAGGAAAGGGTATATGTCCTCGATGAAGACTACACTTTGTTGTCACTCGACATCGCCTCCGGCGATTCCGAAATCATCGCGTCTTTCCCCTTCTCCGAACTCGTTCGGGATAGCGCCAGCTACCACTACGCTCTGTCGGCATCCGCTGATCGGCTTTTCCTCTATTTCGGCGACACAACGCAGCTATTCGCCCTCGCTATCAACCCGGGTTAGGGCGGGGAAGCCTGACGCACAGGTAACGCCTGGACCATCCCTGATCCATGCTCACGGGAGCCAGGACCGCAGACTTCTCCAGGTGATCGGTTCTGACCTCCTCAGAGATGCTGCCTCGGCATTGAGATGGTGGGTGCTGCCCAAACGAACGCTCGTCTACGCGCTCAACCATCTTCGCAACTCCGCCAGGCCGTCGTCACTCTCTCTACCGCGGTTATCCGCGTCGCCGCGACGCGCGGCGTCGGCCCTTGTCGTCGCACATCCCACAGACGCCCGGGGAAGTATTCGTCATGGGCGTTGATGCGAAGTCATGAACCTCCATTTCCAGTTTACGGGTCAACAGGTCGACGGGACGGCGTTGGTGTACCTGCGGGCGAGGTATTATGAGCCGACGCAGGGGCGGTTCCTGACGAGGGACGCTTGGGAGGGGGATCCGAACCAGCCGTTGTCGCACAACGCGTGGCTGTACGCACATCAGAACCCAATCGGGCACACAGACCCCTCCGGTCACATTGCGCAGGGACAGGACGCTGAGGAAGCGGAACGGATCCTTGGGCGCCTTCTCCAGGTGTACCAAGTCAGGATAACCCAGGATTGGGGATGGCGAACTCTGCCTCTAGGGTTCCACTCGGGGTTTGAGGGGGCTGTGCAGGGGTACACCTGTCCACGGTATTGGGATCCTGGCAACTGGAGCTCCTCCGAGGAGTTGGCAATTGTGTCCGAGGCGATCCACGAGATCTCTCCCGGAAGCATGAGTGTCAACCGGTTCCGGCAGCTTTTCGGGGGCACGCGCATTACAAGAACCCAGCTAGATTGGCTGTTTCCAACCCCGCTTACCCCGGCTCCTTCCCTGTGGTCTGTGCTTGGGGAGATGGTAATTCCCAATTCGACGTTCACCGGATCCCCGATGTATGCTACCTACAGTATCATTCATGAGTTCGGGCACATCTGGGACTACCACACAGGCCACGCTCTTGCGGTGGGCTTGATGCTGGAGCTTGAGACGTGGGTATGCGACGATCTTGGTGAATGCCGCTGGTGGCCATATTACGCTCGAGTGGATGAAGACACATTGGAGGTGGTGCTGCCAGAGACTCCGCCCGGAACACCCCTGAGGTGTCAGGGCAGAGCCCCATCCCCGACAGATCCCAGGAGCGAATGTCGGCAACCTCCCTACGCCTCTACCTACGGTTCCCGGCATATGTCTGGCCCGGGGGAGGAGGACTGGGCAGAATCCTTCGCGACCTACGTGTATCCCGACTGGTTCCGCTCCCTGGATCGGACAATACTAGTGTCTGGGGGCAGGAGGGAGGACTATGTGCGCGAGGCTATCAGGGGATCTCACTAGGATCCCGCATCTAGTTGCGTTCATCTCGATCCTGCTCGGTGGATGCAGTGTTGAGTCACGGACCCCGTCCATCGCGCCGTCCCCGATCGCGGATCCGCTGCTGATCGACAGGAGTTGGCTCACTGGTGATCCCTGTCCCCCGCCGTGCTGGCACGGCTTGGTGCCGGGCGTCTCGACACGTGAACAGGTGATGGGAACAGCGCCTGGCCTCACCTTTCTAGATCCTGAAAGCAACGTGCAGACATCCGCGTACTTCGGGCGGGCGGGGCTGGGCGACGATGGGCTGGCAGATCTCGTGACCTTCGCTTGCAGAGAGCCGCCAGGCGTCCCCTGCGCCGGATTCTTCTTGGTGGACGGGAGCCTCGTGCAGATAGGCATCTGGCCGAACTACCCAGTCACTTATGAGGAGGTGATCGACTCGGCGGGCCAGCCTGATTATGTCAGGATATTCCGGGTCGCGGTCGAGGACCCTAATAGTTGTGATATTGCCGTTTTCTGGCGAGAGCGTCGAATGAGGCTGTTCCATCGAAACTACGAAGATCAAGCCCTGTGCAGGCGTTCTCTCGGGGAAGGCGCGAGAATCCCACATGGTCTCGAAGTCCATGAGGTGTACATATCGCAATCGGACGATTTTCAGGGGATCCCGGTCGTGCCCTGGATCGGTTTCCTCATCGAGGACTGACCGGGGGAATCCAATCGGAGGAATACGGCTCAAGCGTCAAACGACACTGCAATCTCCTCGCTCTGCTCTATGGACGCGTGGAGTGTGTGCAACCACTTCCTTCAACGGCAGGATGCCCCACGGGATTCCTCTCAACGGCACGAACGCGTACCTCTACGGCAACGCTCGGATTTGGGGAGGAGCAACCGGGAGGATGGCAGTACCACCTGGGCGACGCCATCGGCTCCGTGCGCCAACTGGTGGACGCCAGCGTGAGCGTGGCGCTCTCCCGCGCCTACGAGCCCTAGGGCGATCCGTTATTCACCACCGGAAGCGGCACATCGATCTATGCCTTCGCGGGCGAGCAACGCGACGCCACCGGCCTGCGAAGGAGGTGCTTAAGATAAGCGTTCGGCCTTCGGGCGGTTCCTCAGCCGCGACGTCTGGGAGGGCGACCCGAACCAGCCGATGTCGCATGACGCGTCGTCGGGCGCTCGTACGTGCGTTCACCGAGGCGATCAACTTGAATGACAGATCCGCGAGAGGCATGGCAAAGATGCTCCTTTGCGGCGAAGTTCGAGACGGGCGAACGCGCTGAGGGCACTGGCATGGTCCGCAACCGCGGCACCTTGGTCGCGGACATTGGAGGAGACCCATGAGAACGAAAGACCACTTGAGCATCCTCGCCCTGCTCGCGCTGCTAGCGCTGACCGGCCTAAGTCGCTGTGGGCCCCCCCAGCTTCTTCCTCATGCCACCATCGGCATCCTCGTCTCCGACTCCGACACCCAAACAGCCGAGGTATCTCGCCTTGCAGTGAGGGCCATAGAGTACGCAGTCGGTGAGCGGAACCAGGGACATGACACAAATCAACCGGAGATCCAGATCCAGGAACTCGACTGGCAGGGTCTGCAACTCGCCTTGTCGGCCGGGGATCCATTGCCCACGGCGATCATCGCCCCTGTTCCCTGGAAGCCCGACGCGCATCTTGAATTGCCCCCGGATCTTCCTGTCGTGCTGTGCGGCCCTCATGGTCCCGGCGAACCGCCCCCCTTAGACATGGGTGAAGCCGTATTCACTGTAGTCCCCATGCCCGATAGGCAAACGCAGCTGGCCGCCAGTCTGATCACTCGGCAGCGCGGCGTCTTCCGAATAGCTCTCCTCTACGAGGATACCCCCTACGGCCAAGAGCTGGCGCAGGGATTTACGACTCATTTGCCAGAAGGACTCGAGGTCGTCTTCCAAGCAAACGTTTCACCGGAGCTCTCGGCCGCCGGCCTAGCTTCCGTGCTTCAAGAAGCTGGGAACGCAGGAGCGGAAGCTCTTTATGATGCGAGTCCGTCGCTCAACAACGATCAACTCACACCACTAGTACGGCAGTCACCCCTCGGTCTTGTGGTGGTGAGTGTAGAGAGTGTCCTCGCGTCCGAAATGTCGCGCTATCTCGCAGACGTTGATTACGTCCTTCCCACCGGCGAGTCCGTTCGGGAGAATACCGGCTTCCTGTCGTTTGCCGAAGGATATGCACAAAGGTATGGAGGTGAGGTCAGTCTCGTCGAGACACGCGCATACCAGTCCGCCTGCATCCTCTTAGCTGCCATTGAAAACGCCGGTACCCTTGAGGGGGAGTCTATCGTTGCCCAGCTCGGTACCGGAGAGCTAAGCACCCCCTGGGGGCCCGCGCACTTCGATGCCCAACACGTTCTATTGCAGACCGTGCATAGAGTGAGGACATATGCCCTTTCCTTCGCGCCTCCCAGGCCAGACGGTAGCCCTTCGCTTTGGATAGCTATTGACGGCCCATAGCGCGCTGCCCCACATCCTTCGCCGTTGATTTGTGAGGCAAGAGCGCACATGGACTGATGGAGTCGACAACATGGCGAAGATCCCGTTCACCTTCGGCTTCCCCTTCTTCCTCCGTGTCATGCTACCTGGAGCTCTTCTCGTAACAGTCCTCTTCCCGCTCCTTCACCCTCTCGTCCTGCAATGTCAAGCCGTCGACGATTTCCTCGGCACTAGGACGACATTCACCGACCTGCTCGCAGAGAAGGCCCTCCTCGCGTTCGTGCTTGGTCTGCAGCTTTCGCTATTCGATGATTCCATCTACCGCCTGTACATGGGACGAGGAGGGTGGCCCGCCTGGCTGAATCAGATGTGCACATGTCGTCTGCAGAAGAGAGTGGAGAGGGCGTTTGATCGAGCCCAGGCAGAGGGGACAACACACCAGAGAAGGGCGGAGCTGTGGGCGTGGCTGCGCCACTTCGACATCTTGGATACCAAGCGCGCCCCGGAAGTATCGTATCCAACTCTGCTGGGAAACACCGTGACGGCATATGAGAGATACTCGTTACACAGGTACGGGATGGATTCCGTCTTCTACTGGCACCGACTCTGGCTCACAATGGACAAGGATACCAGGGCTGAGATTGACGCACGCTCGGGGCTCGCGGACGCGCTGCTGTACGCGTCGTTCGCGATGCTTGTTTCCGCCTCGATGTACCTCGCTGTAATAGCAGCAGGTCTCCTCCACGCTTCTCTTCTCCGACAATGGGAGCTACTCGGCAAGATCGCAGGAGGCTCCCCGAGCCTGCCCAGCCTCATTGGCCTGTGTGCCACTTCCCTCCTGCTAGGGTTCGTGTTCTACCGTGCCTCTATTCCTGCTCTCCGCTCCTATGGAGAGACCTACAAGGCCATGTTCGACATCTTCCGGGGCAAGATCGAGGAAGCCCGGCACATCGACCCCGATGAGAGTGCCAAGTGGCAAGACGCCTGGCTCTACTTGCAGTATGGGCGGACTAAGACCCTCAAAGACCCTTGCTCCCTGTGGCGGAGCATCCGAGAACGACTGGGGCTCTAACCATGTGTGCGTGTTCGGCGGCGCCATCTCCGGTCTAGAACGTGGAGGTGGCCCGCGCAGAACAGAACATAATGGGAGAGCTGGCGGCCAAGGTGTTGCACTGCCGCATGGAATACGGTAGGAGGCCAGCCAAGTTCGAGCAATGCTCGGTTGGCCAGGAGAGCTTGAGGCGGAATACCGGGAAGATATCTGGCTGCAGCAGTTCAGCGCTGCGTTGGAAGCGACGCCTTGTAGCATCGGACGGCGCCACACGACCAATGTTGACAGAGCTTCAATGCGAGCGGCTTCGATCCGGGAGACGAGAAATCGCCACCTCCATCGAGGCATTCGCACTTACGTTGCGCTGCTTGGCGCCGACGGCGGTGTCCCGGGTCAACGGGGAAGGCGGGGTCCAGAGCGAAAACAGGAGGAGTGGGGACTATCTCCTTACCAGCCTGCATGTAGTCCGCATCACGTCCGTTCCGGGAGGCCGCTATCGGGGCCGCCGTTTGGGTCTTGACTCACGGCGACGATTTCTCTAGAATGATGGTCGTAAGGTGCAGTTCTCTCGGGGAGAACTGCGTCTTTTTGGTTCCCTGAAGGCAGGCGTGCGCCGAAACCGGTCAGTCCAGATCGCCCGGAGGACTTTCGTCGCGCTGCTGCTTCTCGGGGGTGCAATCACCCTGGTTGGCCTGACAAGGGAGCATTGGCTTCCCCTGACGGAGTGTATCGTGTCAGCAAGAGTGAAACTGACATAGTGCGCCTGGCGCCTTGGCAGGCGGCCGTCTTTGGCAGGCTCAAGGATCTCCGCGCGTTCATCGTAGACTGCCAAACGCGCGAAGACATCACCTTTCCGATCCCAGACGCGGGTCACGATGCCTTCGACCTCCACCGTGTTGACGTGGAACTTCTCTCTCACGGCCGACACCACGGCCTGGTTTGCCACAGCCATTTCGCCCTCCTTTCCATCAAACAGTCCCAACGCGCCGGTGTTCACCCTGCGTGGGGCGGCCTCCGTTTGCCCCATTGCATCTCGCTCCCCGCGCAGGGTCGCTATCTCGGCGAATTGGCTCACGCCAATCCTTCCGTTTGATGATGTTGGTAAGGTGCTTCACCTGGACATGGCCAGGATGAATTCGATGGTGAGGGAGGGCGGGTTGCCCTCCCTCTGGCAGGGCACCATCAAGATATCCCCTCTCTCCGTCTTTCCGGGTCGAGCGGCGCCGAGACGAGCGGTCGAGCCGCGGCGCCGCACCCACCTTAAGTTCGAGGTTCAGCGTGCGACTGGGCAGACGGAGGGCCCCGGCTGAGTCCAGACTAACTGACCTCATGAGCCCTTGCCTCGCGCCATTGCAGCGTACGACGAACACGCTGGCCTACTGATGCGAATTTCGGCCCTCGGACTAGAATCAAGACACTGTGGGTACACCACCGGCGGAGGGGGAACGAAGGGCGGCATCCGGATACAGGCACCAGTACCTGCTGGGCGCTGCATTGATTATTGACGCTCTAAGCAAAGGCGACTTGGAGTGGATACGGGTCACGGACCCGGAGGTCGGTCAAGTCGACGATCTCCAGATCGCCACCACCGGACGCGTTGATGCCTATCAGATGAAATGGGCGCAGTACGGCGGAAGGATCTCATACGCTGAGCTCATTGCCGGGACCAGTTCTGAGAAACCTTTCCTGGCCCAGCTGGCGGATGGCTGGAAGCGACTGAAGGCGAAGTATCCGCGCCGTCGTGTTGTCGTCCACCTGGTCACAAACAAGCAGCCTTCCACTTCCTCGCTGGGCAGGTTAGACGGCAACAACAAACCATCCCCGTATCACCTTGCAGCCTTCATTCAGCAAGCGTGGCTCCCAGCGACTCTGAAGGCTCAATTCGCTCCGGCTGGCCCATGGGCATCTACATGGGCTGAGGTCATACTCTCGAGCGGACTCCCCGAGACTGAGTTCGAGGCTTTCTTGGGGGATTGTGCCCTGCACCTGGCAGTATCTGCGCCTCAGGAACAACCGGATCTTCTCAAAGTGGCCGATCTCGTGTTCTCGGCTGCAGCAAGCTCTCAGCGACTCGTTGAGCTAAGCCATGGTGAGCTCCTAGCACGCCTGGGATGGAAGAACCGATACGAGTACCGGAGCATCCATAGTTTCCCCCTGCCCATTCATCAGTATCGCCCCATCAAGGACACGGTCGACCGCCTCAAAGACGTCATGTCGAACTTGGTCGGCGGCTACATTGCGGTACTGGGTCCACCAGGATCGGGAAAGTCGACAATGCTGACCCAGACTCTGAGGTCCTTGCCGCTCCTGCTGGTGCCCTACTACGCCTTCGTCCCGGATGCCCAGGATCCAGGGGTCCTTCGCGGCGAAGCGGCGAACTTCCTCCAGGATGTGACTCTGCGCCTTCAATTAGCTGGCTACGAGAGGGGAGAGCGACCTGACCCTTCCGATCGATCCGCACTACTCGCGCTGTTCCACAGGCAACTGCAAGCCCTTGGCACTGAACACCGACTTGCAGGGACGAAAGCAATTGTGCTTGTCGACGGGCTCGACCATATCATGCGAGAGCAACGGCCGGCACGTTCGTTACTTCTCGACCTGCCGGATCCCCAGGCCATCCCTGACGGCGTGTTCCTTGTTCTGGGAAGTCAGACAGATGACTTGCCAGATCTTCCTCCTGCAGTTCGCGATGCCCTTCAGGAGCGCAGGCGCCGGATCGAAATGGGGACCTTGAGCCGGGCGGACGTGGAAGCCATTGTCGATGATGCCATGCCAGCTCTAGATAACCCGCTACGGCAGAGGGTTTTCGAGCTCTCCTCGGGTCACCCTCTCGCTCTCATCTACTTGCTCAGGAGCTTGCGCGAGGTGGCCGACGACCAGGCGCGGACTCTCCTCCTGGATGAGGAAGTCCCATATCAAGGCAATATCGACGCCCACTACTCCGCACATCGGAGGGCGATAGAGGGAGACGAAGCCCTTGCCCATGCCCTCGGCCTGCTCGCGCGAATTCGCGGACCTATCCCCATGAAATGGGTCGCTACGTGGCTGGAGGAAAAGACTCTGCAGAAGCTAAAGCGCTTGTTTGTCCAGTACTTTGAGATAGAGGGCGAAGACAGCTGGAGATTCTTCCATAACAGCTTTCGCCTCTTCCTCGAGGCCAGAACGGCCGATCCATTGCCAGGTCGCACTTCAGCTCAGAGAGACCAAGCCTTCCATCTAGAACTCGCTCGACTCTACGACGCATCGCCTCCGCCCTGGCGCTGGGAGGTCACATATCATCAGCACAGTGCAGGAGACTCGGACGCCGTGTTGGCTTCCTCAACGTTCGAGTGGTTCCTGGGCCAAGTTCACAGTCTGAGGCCCCTCGATGCCGTCGAGGCCGACATCAGATTGGCCATCAAGGCTGCGGGCTCAAAGAGCGATGTTACTTCACTCGCTCGCCTCACTCTGCTCGGTGCCGCTGTTGAGCAACGCTCCTGGGTGCTTGAGAACAGCAAGTTGCCTGATCTGCTACTCGAGGTCGGGGACGCATTCAGGTCAGCTGAGCACCTCCGAGACGGAAACCGATTGAGGGTTCAGGCCAAGGATGCTTTGCGTCTCTCGGTCCGAATGGCCGAAGCGGGATTTTGGGAAGAGGGACGCCGCTTATTCGAATTGGCTGAACCACTTGAGTACCTCTCGGGGCATACGATTCGAGACTACCGCATAGGGCCTCGGGACCTCAGGGAGCTTCTCGTGCAATGGGTTCGAAGTGCGACTCTCTTCCGGCACTCTGGTGAAGCGGTTGAGGCGATTCGCCGAATCCGAATCGACTCCGGCTCAGACGCGATAGAGGCCGAGAGCCGCAAGGACGACCGGCTCCGAGACTGGCTACTCCTCGAAGGTGCCCTAGCGGCAATCGACCGGGGTGATTGGCCCACCTGGGAAGTCTTCTTTGCCGCCCTCGAAAGCCGTGGTGACCCACGCCTTAGGTTCTTCACATTGCTCCGATCTTCGCAGGGCGCCCTGAACAGCAACGATCCAGACCGCGCCCGACATCTCCTGGACACCCTCCTGGAGTCAGTTCAGCTTGAAAGGACCAGTCCTCGTGAGACCCGGACGATGTTGGAGGCGTTCATAGCTGTAGCAGAACTCGCGCTCCAGCTGCTAGAGAACGACGCGGTCGCTCGCTCGTGGTCGACCAGCCTGCCGCCCGTCCCTCTCCAGGACCAAGGCCTGGATCTTGAAGAAGGCACTACCTTGGCTGAACTCCGGTTCAGGTCCGCGGGACTCTACTTCCTTCTTGGAGGTGCCCGGAAACCCGAGGAGCTGGTGGACGAAGCGGAAGCTAACACGAGCTTCGGGGACTACGTCACTCCCGAGGACAGACTCGCCTACCGACGAATTGCTCTAGCAACTTGCAGCCTTGCTCGTCTATGGGCCTTCGGCCAAACCGGTTTCCGCGAATCACCCGATGCTTTCATTCTGCAGGTAGAGTGGATCCTAAACTTGGTCAGCGAAGGGTGGAGTCCATCGTCATCCTCCTTCTGGCTAGATGCAGGTAGCGCCCGCCAAGACATGTTGCGGTTTGTCGTCCGGGCCGCGGAAAGCCATGGAGACAAGGTCGTTACCATCCTCGCACAGGAATTCGAGAGACGCTGGACACAGACAACGAAGCAAGCAGCGTGGCCGACACATCTGAGACGGGATATCTGCATGCAACTTGCAGCGGCCGGCGCCGACGCCAAGTGGACCGAGGAGCATTTGCGCCGGCTCGAACCTTCAATGCTCCAGGGAGCCGATCCTTATGCGCGTGTGCAGGCGTGCCAAGCCCAGGCCGAAGCTTGGCTGGCGCTCGGAAAGCGCGAAGAGGCTTTCGCTCAACTCCAGAAGATGGTCGGTGTTGCCGCAGGAATTGGGAGTGAAAAGGACTACCAACTCCCTGGATGGGTCAAGTGGCTTGGAAGGGTGAGCCAGTTCGACGAACAGGCCGTTGGACCTCGGGTTCGTATCATGCTTCAGCGCATCCTCGCGCTTGATGGTACCGCGTCTGGAGTCGATGCCGCAGCAGAGGAACTTCTGGTGGTTGTGTTCAGGTGGAGTCCCCTGCGAGCCGTGGCCCTTCTCAAGGCGCTCCTGGAGCATCACATCATCGGCCACGGGGGAGGAGCAGCTCGCATTCTCTCCGAGGCTCTAGCTTCCAGGGACCCTCCGGTGGCAGAGGTTCTCCATGTCGCAGCCGATCTAGTCATATCGCTTGTTTCTGGTGCAGAGCCTCAGGTTCTTGAGACCCTGGTCACCACCGCGTACGCCCGCTTCGGTTCCAGTGTGGCGGTATCCATTGCGGATAGCTTGGTTCGCCGAGTGCGTGTCTGCGCCCCTGCGAGCACACGATCCGACTGGTATCGTGGAATCGCAACGGGCCTTCGCAGCATTGGCGCCTCGATAGAGAGCGTCGGCCTAGTAGAGAAAGACCTGGAGGACGCGGGTGGCCATAGTGGGACCGAGCTTGACCGCAAGCTGCACTTGCTAAGCGGAGAGGAACTCGACCCGCCCAGTGTAGGCCGCAGGGTGCTGACAGTAGATGACATGCGAACGCTCATGGAGGCCGAAGACCGAGAGCGTACGAGGTTCTTTGGGTGGGCACAAGTTGTCGAACAGCTGTCAGAGAAGATCTCCTCGGTTGAGGAAGTCCGCCAAGTCGAGGCCCTGATTGACGTGCGGCTTGGACACGATTGGACCAAGGAGACTGAATTCCCAAGTGCCCTGACGCATCTAAGCAGGTGCTGTCTTCGGTTGGGAGACCGAGACGGCGCCTGGTGCCTTGCGAAGAGAGCTCTCGAGGAGACGAAACCTTCGGGATGGGATCCTTACTTCGATGGCGGCGCGAAACACGACGCAATACGCCAGCTCATTGCCGTCGACGCCCTCCGTGCAAGGGACCACGTTGTCAGACAGTACTCGAATGACTTGAGTGGGGGTTTCCGATCCCCCAGCCGCCTGCTGGTTCATCTGCAAGACATCCTGGCCCTGCTTGTCGACGAGGTGCCTGTTCTTGACGTCTGGAATTGCATAGAGACGTACCTCGACGACCTCTTTTCGGCTGTTTCTGCAGCTGCCGCGCCTGAAGTGGAGGCTTTTCTTGACCTGCCACTAGATCCCCGCATTGAAGACACGGTCGGAAGTGCAATTGCGCAATTCGCGCTGATGCATCTGGATCATCCATCCTATCCAGTTGCACAAGCGGCAGTCCGTGCCTCCGCCGGCGCCATCTTGGGAGGCAGTGAGGCTTTCGGAGCTTGTCTGGCCCAGGCGATGTCGACCACCACCGACGCCACTGAACGCGGCCTCATGATTATTGATGCAGTGCGCCTTGAGCGAGCCGACATCACAGAACAGTACGCCGCGTTGCTCGAGGATATGCTGTCATCACCCGATTTTGCGATTCGCCTGGCGGCAGGCTCGGTCCACGCTAGTATGAGCGGCACCGGTTCTGTCCCCCGGAGAGTGGCGCGCGAAATCCCCGGGATCTACAAGCTTCTATTGCCAAGGCTGGCTTACCACGATACATTGGACTCCATCCAGGGGGCTGGAGGGCCAGTTCTTGTGGACGATCCGGCGCGCATTCTCATCCCTCTCGACATCGAGCTACGCGAGGTCGCGAGACTCGCTGGGCTACCTGAGGATGTCGTGCTGCACAGAGCTCTTCAGATCTTCCGGACTCTGGCGGCAGACCGCAAATGGCTGACTACCGGGATGCCCTTGGAGTGGAACCGCCTGTCCGCCTTCCTTGACGAGGTCGGTCTCCCGTACTCGTCAAATAAGCCCCACATCACCCCTGCAAGGCGGGCCCTGTCCTCAGTCGTCGCGGAGTTGTATGACGGTGAATACCTCCCTGTCGAATCCCTCCCTACTTTGGCGAAGATACTCTTCAGGCATGATCCGGCATTCATCCTTCACGCGCCGGACCCACGGCCGTCATCTGTGCGCCCGATGGGCGGCTTCAATGGGGACCACGGACAATACATCCGGGTACCAGAGGACTGGGCGCTGAAATCGGCTGAGTCCCTGGGACTCGTTCATCAAGCATCGTTAGGCGAACGGATTGTCCTTGCTGAATGGACCCGCCTAAGGTATTTGGATGAAGAATGGCCGCAAGAGGATAGGATGACCTTGGTGAGGCCACTGGGGCCAAGCCATCTCTGGGATGGGATGGATCTTGAGAGGGGACATCCTCCTTTCCATAGGGTCTTCGACGAACTCCTACAGAACTACCATCGGCTGGATGCGCCGCTAGACCACATCGTCATTAGCAACGACGCCCTTGGCTTCGAGACGCCCGGCGCCAGGTGGCTCGCGCTGAACCCCTCCATTGGGCGGGCGTTGGGCTGGAGGCATGCGCCGGGCGGTCTATTTCGGTGGGCCGATAAGACCGGAAGGCGCGTTGCAGAGAGCATCTGGTGGGGAGACGGGCCTACTGAACTATACAATCGACATCTTCGCGATGAAGTCGGCACGGGGTGGCTCGTGGTAGTCACCCGGGAAGGTATGGCCCAATTGAGCAGTTGGGTCAGTCAACTTTCACGAGGGGGAGTGGTGCGTCGAAGCACGGGCCAGTATGGGGACAAGTCCACCTCACACTCCAAGTTCACTCTTGCCTTGTGATACCTGCCCCAGATGACGCGTGGCTGCTATCTCATGTCATCCCCCCAGCGAACGGCCGCATGTGATACCATGTAAGAGCAATTCGGGACGCTTATGTCCGTTGCCTGGCCCAAGATCACGGTCAGGGGTCTGGGCGCCGCCAGGCACCACGAAAAGCCGAGACCCTCATTCGGAATCCGGCGAAAGACGAGCAAGGTTCGTAATCGCCGCTGTCGGGTCCTGCAAAAGCCCCATCCGCCTGTTCAATCCCCAGTCGCGTCACCTCATCGCTGTCTCTCATTCTCAGCAGCGACAGTTGCCTTCGCCATCCTACCTTGCTCTCGCCTCTTCTTTCTCTAATCTCGCAGGCATGGCCGTCTCAATCATCAGATGCCCCTGCCTCGAATACGCTCCGTCTGAAAGCTCTCGCTCACCAGCACATGACATCCCTCGGGCTGAAGGTAGAACCGCTCGCCATATGGGTGGTGTCTTCACTCGATCTCAGAGGGGCCGTGCCGGTTCTTCTCAATCGCCATTCGGACCGCACGCGCCCGGCCATTCTCTCCCACGGGCTCCAGATGCTCGGTGTTCAGCACCAACCCGACGTCCGGCTCTTACGTCATCGTCACCGGTCCCCACAGATCCTCCAGGTGCACCGGCCCCTGGCGCCGGATCGCCTGCTCATTGACAACCCCGACCGCTACCACCGCCACCCCGCGACGCAGGGCTAGCGCCTTGAGGGAGCGCACCACATAGTCGATGTGCTGCTCCCGGCCCATGGCCGCGAGCTCCGGCGGAGGCGGCACCCGCTGGGCGTAGTCGACGATCACCACTGGATGGAGCCTCTGGCGCTGAAGCACGACGACCATCTTGTCGATCGCCTCCGGCGACGTGTACACTGGATCGCCGCGGTACAGATACAACGTATCGAGATACCTCTCCATCCCCCTCCAGCCAAGAAGGCCGGTCTTGGGAAGCTTCAACAGCAGTGAGGAGACATCCTCCAGCATGCCCTTCTCCGCCAGATCGGCCAACGCCTCGCGGATCTGGACCAGGCTCACGCCCCCTTCACTGCCTCCGGCCAGTCATGACTCCATGCACAGCAGCCGCTGAAGCAGGAGAAGTGGCGAGTGGTCATAGCAGATTAGCAGACAGATCACCCTGTTTCGCCTCCGGGCCGCCCAGCAAGCGATGTTCCGGCCCAGCTGGCACACAAAGAGGGTCTTGCCGACGTTCTGCTTGCCCACGACCAGTACCAGATCCTCGGCATGCAAACCGCCCCCCGTGTTCGCGTCGAGGTGGGGGAACCCCGTCGGGATCGGCCGGAGCACTGCCGGATCGAGTTCCAGCAGGGTCTGTTCAAAGGCCTCGACCGCCGTCCGAAGCGAAACCGGCGGCCCGGTGCTTCCCAGGAAATGGATGGCAGTATCGTAGCCATCGTCAAACCGAGTCACACATCCCCCTACTCTCTTCCACCCTGGTATGAGGTCCTGTCGGCGGCCGCCAGGCGATAGTCCCGCGCGTGTGCGGTCTCGATCCTCGCGCCCAGCCGCGTCTGAGCGAACTTCACTCTGAGGCGGTTGACATGCTTCCGCACGACGCTTTGCCTAGCTCCCTCGCCGAACACCCTGCGCTCTATCGCCGGTATGGGCTTCCACTCATCCACCGGCGGCTCCAGCCCCACGGCCGGGATCTGCGCCTGCTTCCGCTCTAGGCGCACCTCCTTCTCACCAACACGCAGCGTCCACCCCATGACCGCAACCGCCTCAGGCAGATCGCCCGTCAGCCCCTCACGCGCGGCGAGCTCGTCGGCAAACCACCTTACCCTCCCCAGACCGCTCTTCCGGGAAACCCTGCGAGCGCGTTTGCTCGCGCTCGCCAACGAAGACCCACGCGCGAGCAAACACGCGAGCAGAACGAGAGCGGAAGCCAATCCAGCACCCCCTCCAAGAAAGAGGCCTCTCCCTATAGTGGCTATGCGCATTCAGCCAAGCGGCAACCAAGCCCCGCACTGCGACGCGTTCTCCATGTCGCGCGCCAGGCTACTCGGGTCCGGTGTAGCTCAAGCGATTGCACGCCACCCACCCCTGCGTCGTCCACCCCTGCATCACCGGTCCCTCGACCAGGCACACGGATCCATCCTCTGATATCGCATGCAACACAACCTCTGTCCCCGCTTCCAGGTCGCCCAACCAGGTCCCTTCCTCGTCGAGCTCCGGCCGGGAAAACATCGGCAGGAAGTTGATCGTCTCGTTCGGGTCGTACGGCAGCACCGATGGCTCTACCCACGCCCTGGCGGGAAACCAGATCTGCGGCGTTGCGGTCGGCGGCGCAGCCGTAGGGGGGCTGTTCACATCCACCCCGTACAACCGAAGAGCCTCATCGCCTGTGATCTCCCGTGGGTTGCCAGATGGAGGGACCGACGTAGCCACCCCTGCTCCCCCGTTCGATGCCGGCGAGCCACCGTCCATCGAGCATCCGACTGCGACTCCGCCGAGCACACCCAGGACAAGCCACATCCAAACGTGTCTTCTCATGCTTCCCTCTTCACAACACCAGAGCCCAAAGCCACAGGTAGGCAATCCCTCCAACCGCTGCCACCACCGCCCAGGGGGTGCGGATCGCATCGCTATCTGGCTCCGCACTCAGGTTCCTCGCCACCCAGACCAGCCGTCGGGCTCCCTCGGTGACGCTTCCCCGCCTCACGACGGTCATGACAATGCCCACCACGATCGTCAGCCCAAAGACCAGTCCCAGCACCAACCAGTCATGCCCTACCCCGATGAGGCCCATCCCAAGTTGGGCGTCCCCTCCCCCAAACCACTTCATCCAAAAGATCATGGCCACCAAGAGCACCCCCACCACCAACGGCGTCGCCTCCCACTGATAGGTCCACAGCATCACCGCGGATCCAGCCAACAGGATATACTGCCATCCCCTGCCGCGCGTACACCATATGGCCAGGACGAAGTACGCAGCTCCGACGTACCACTTCTCCCAAAGCAGCACGAGCAATCCCAGCCCCAGCATCCCGAAGCCCGCCGGCGCCGGGATTTTCCTCGTCCTCACATCCACACCCGCAGCCCAAACGAGGGCAGCGGTGCCAAGCACTGCCACCGCGATCTCAAAGGTCATGCCGCCGCTGCCCCCACCAGTGCGCTTCTCGCCAGGAATTGCCGCAAATCCCCCTCAACCTGCGCCAGCAGCGTTCCCGGGTCCTTGAGCCATTCCCTCAGCACCGATCGCGGCGCGTAGTACACCTTTGCCCCCGCTGCGGCAAGCATTCCGCCCGCGATCCACTTCTCCCACTCCGAATCGCTCATCCGGACATACAACTCCCGGGTCGGCCGAGGGGAGCTCATCCCCTGCAGGGCAGGAACTTCACTCCCCCCTGCCCCGATGAGAAACCCCACCACCGGCTTCAGCGTGTTCCTCTGGCAGATCAGGACGTCGAACTGCTGCCCCACCAGGGCCCTCCACATCTCCTTCGGCATGTCCCTTCTCGGCAGGATCGCTTCCGCAGCCTGCACCTTCATAAGTGCCACGAAGCTGTCACCGAAGACATCGAAGAGCTCCTCCAGGAACGCCCTGTCGAGCAGGTTCTTCAGCGCTACCTCTTCCGCGCCGCCCAGCGGCTTGCTTTCCAGGAACTGCCGCCACTCCTCCACCCGTTCCGGGGTCGGCACCAGATGCTTGTGCTCTGCTGTTTCAACTCTCGCCGCCGCCACCGTTACCACCCGGGGTGTCATCCGCCCCACCGGCGGCCGCACAACCTTCGGCTGCTTCCAGGCGGAACGCATCGCGATCACCATCCCCACCACGACCGCCCCAACCCAGAATGCGACCACCACCGCGCCGCCCAGACCCATCACAAGGAACGGCGACAACAGCAATATGAGCGCCTCCATCTCTGACATGCCCCTTCCCCTCATCGCCCTAGCGCCGCTGAAGTCAAGAACAACCACCCCTGGTCCACTACACGCCCGACATTGAGTCGATCCCCTTTCCTGAAGCCCCCTTCCCTTCTCGGAGCTCATCTCTTTCCGGCTGCCAGCTCTCCCCGGCCTCCACTGCCCTCCCCTGCGGCTCAAACCAGTACGCCGCGCCGTGATAGCGGTGTCGAAACTCGAGGTTGCTCCTACCCCGCCTGTTCTTCTCAACGGCCCAGCGCACGATCGGCACGCCGTCACCGTCCCAGCCATCCCGGTTCCCGATCAGGGCGACGTCCGGCTCGTACTGCATGATCGCGTTCCCCCAGAGGTCCTCCAGATGCACCCT
>Ga0315291_10003462_pt1 | contig 20404 bp, 10 predicted proteins | sample YL17G12_20_MG_FD_203070 | JGI IMG/M metagenome (GOLD analysis project Ga0315291, IMG submission 203070) | Sediment microbial communities from Yellowstone Lake, YNP, Wyoming, USA - YL17G12_20 | ecosystem: Environmental > Aquatic > Freshwater > Lake > Sediment | place: USA: Wyoming | collected...
AGAAGGAGATTTCAACAGATTGGCACGGACTTATGAGAGGGATGCATTGGATCCACATGTGAAACGGTATCGTCTACGGGAGGGCTGGCTTGCTTAACCGAAGCCGCATGCATCACCATTGGATCCAGCGAACGCTCTGATAAGAACAAGAAGACGCCCAGCGTGAATATCGTAATTTTCATCAAGGCGCGAATATATCTCGAAGAGGCTCATTTATTTACCTCCGCTGGAATATCAAATTGCTTACTCCACCAAATGATGCAATCTTCAGTAAGAATTGATGCCATCCCAAAGAAATGTTCTTCAGTGCATTGTTTAGGTAGTGCCATATCTGTATTTCTCTTTTCCTTGAGCGCTAATCGTACTGCAAGGAGCATTTTCATTCCAAACTCGTCACTATCCACGAATGTTGTGTCATAGGCAGTTTGGCAACTGGCGAATACAAGCGTCCTTAGATGTTGGTACATCTTTTCGGCGCGTTCCGAACCATGACGGTGATACCATGTTTGAAGTAATAGTTCAGTAGAGGCTTTCAGATCTTTAGCAAGAAGGATGTTCGACATTGAAATGTGGCCTCGCCCCATCTTTATCTCCAATTTTCTGACGCCTTTTGGTAATGCATGGATTGAAGTCGGTACCGTCGTAACGAGTGTCGATATGCCCGCGGTTGTTGATGTAATAACGGCTTCGATAGATGCCTTAGTTAGCCGTTTGGCCATAATACGTTCATGATTCAAGGTTATTACGCCGCCTTCGATGACATCGAAATAATCTCGGGTTGGAGTGTCATTCGCTAGAGACGCCGCTCGAAACGCTGATTCTATAAGGGCGCGGGCGATGAGTGTCGCGTCTTCTAAAAAACAACCAGCCATTTGAGGCAGGCTTTGAAGACGATTTAGAACCCGGCTTTCGCAATCATCGAGCGCATGGAGTGTGCCGTTTAATTCGATCTTTGATAGGGCAGAAAGAATAATATCTTTTGTACACCCTGTTTTCATCCTAATGGTTTCAAGAACGGGTTTCAGATGTTTTGGTGGGGATTGGGATGGGTTCTCTGAACAATCGCGAGCCAAGTCAATGATATATTGGAGATCATTTTTATCGCCTTTCTTTTTAAAGAATCCGTTATTTGTCGCGATACCATAATGTGCGAATTTCCCAGGGAAGTCACGTTCAAGGATAGTAAAGCGCGTGAGGCTCTTTATCATTGCCTCTTCAAATGTTTTAAATGGGCCAAGATGTAGTTCTCGGGTTTTTACTTGACGGCCAACAAATTTTCCATCCTTTCGTCGAATAAGAATATCCTCGTATTGTTCGCAATAAATCTCTTCAAATTCCGAATCTTCATCGAGTAGTTCTAATGCGAGAAGAGCAGCGCACGATGCCTGATAGCGAAACCGGCGCTGTGTGTCGTCGCCAGGATCTTTACTATGTGTTTCATCTGGCGATGGCGTCGGGTTCTCATTCATAAATGAACCCCTTTTGATTCTCGGTGATATACGTTCTTCAACTGACCTGGATCCAGACATCGTTCCTCTTGGATACATTTAAGAAGAGTAGTTGCTGGTTCGTCGCGATTATCCTGGGGGACAAGTCTCCCTGAAAATGCAATTTTAAAGATCGATTGACGGAGGGAGAAGGATCGTTGAAGAAGGTTTGTTATTGTTTCTATCATCTTATCGTAAATAGACAGCCTTTTGTTTATTTCTTCAACGATACGAGTTTGTTCATTCAAAGGAGGAATTGGAATATGAATAGCTAGAATATCATCAAGCCCAAGGCCTTGTTTTGTGGCACCCCGTTGAAGCTCAAGAAATTGTCTCCAACCTCCATAACGACTGGCGAGATACCATGCAAGATAGTAGACATTTAGCGATTTCAATGGTCGTGCTAATGCGATATGTTGATTGTTGTAGGCGATCCCGATATCATCTGGTACAATTGCTACCATACCGACATCAGCCGTGATTGAAATTAAAATGTCTCGTGGGATAAGCCGTGTCCGTATAGCCTCTGCATTGGTGGGAGGTTCGACATGCTGAATATTTTGTAGGTCCAAAGTAATTGACTCATGATTAAGATTGCCTATTCGGATGAACTTCGCTCCTTCCAGACTATAATATTTAGCCCACCACCGCGACCCACTTGTGACTTTAATAAATAATGCTTCAGACCGAACCCAACTCCAACCTAAAGGCAAATTGGGAAGGTTCTTGGTTTCACCAAGCGATGGTTCTTTGTATGTTGGTTTCCAATTATCGTTCTCTGGCGGTGTACTCTTTGGTTTAATCCTTACCAATTCTTTCGCTTCCCACATCTCTTGGCGTTCTTTTTTGAGCCGTATTAAAAGCTTCTCCGCTGGCTCATCTTTGGGGTCCTGAGGCACCAGCCGCCCCTCGCAGGCCGCTTTAAGGACCGAAGCCCTGTAGCGCTTGAGATGGGCCTTCGTTCGTTCGAGGGCCTTGACGCCGGCGTCGAGGCGGGTGAACTGGCGTTCGATTTCGGATATTATTCGAATTTGTTCGCCGAGCGGGGCAAGTGGTACCTGGAATTCTCGGATGGTTGCACTACCGATTGCATCGAATGTGGATCCTGTGCCAGCCGCAGCAAGTGATTGGACGAGAAATCGGAGGGCATATAATATATAGACTGGGGGGATGTTTGCAAGGGGCCGAATTGCGGTCAGTCCACGGCCGATACAACACTTTTCAGAGGCAAGATTGGTGGGTCCCACAGGTGCCCGGATGGATAGAAGAATGTCATCTTTTTCTGCCACCTTTTTCGGTGCTGAACACCACTTAATGGCTTTTGGATAGGTTTCGCCAAACTCAGCCGCGCCTTGAAAAAAAGGAAGGCCGGTTCCCTGGATATTGTATGTATCTCCCGGTGGAGATTGTCCTTGGATTATTTCACAGCATTCATCGAGGCGGGCACGAACCCATCCGGGGGGTAAACCTGAGGAAATATCAGGATTGACCGATTTAGCATTTGAGCCGTAACTCGCCATCAGATAGACCTCTTTACTGAATCAGCGCTCCATTCAAGTCCTCGACGACTTTCTGAAGATTCTGGCCGAATACCTGTGATGCCCGCCCAAGCCCGCCAATCTGGTTGAAAGGTGAGAGCTCGAAATCCTCCATTTCCATGCTCATCGAGGTGGCGACATGGTCCCGGATGAGCTCCAGCCATCGGCGCTGTTCTGCGCTGAAGCTCCGGCCTGCCGCTTCCTGCCGGGCCATCCAGGATTCGAAACGGTCCTTGACTGTGTCTTCGAACGGGACCAGCTCGTCCTCCTGCTTTAATGCGAAACGGACCAATGAGACCAGGTCTGTGAGAACGCGCTTTCCCGAGCCGCGCACCTTTGATTTTTCCAGGAGCTCGTAGGCTTGCCACAGTGCCTCCGGCGTCAGGGACCTTGGCGGGCTCTTGACGGCCGCGGCCAGCTCCTTGATTTCTTTGAATGTGAGCCGTTGCCTGTACGGGCGGCTGTAAAGCACCTGGAGGGCCGTGATCTCGTCCCTGTTGTCTTGGATGAACTGTTCCCAGGACTGGATGGTCTTTCTGGCCCGTTCACGGGCGGCCTCCGAATAACCGGCCGCGAGGACCTCGTCCGTGCTCACGGTATCGATGGTCTGCTCATATTCTTTTTTGAGATCTACGAGCCTGTTCCGGAACGCCGGCTTGGTGACGACGGGTTCGAGGGCCTTGTTTATAAGTTGTTGTGCAACTTTTTCGATTTCCGGGGTGGGAGGAGATTCGAGGCCGGTCGCCTTCTTTGCGGCTTCCAGCTGGATGTCCGGGTCCAGGGCATCGACGAGGCCCCGGCTAATCTGGCGCAATTCCACGCCTCCGGCGAGTTGGGCAAGGGCCTGTTTGTCCTCATTTGAGAACTGCCGGTCGAGACGGGCCAATCGTGAGGCGAGCGACGAGATCGCGTCGGGGTCGCGGTTTCCGAGCGCGATCGAATGGAGCAACCGCTCCAATGATACCGAAGGTTGCCGGTCCAGCGATATCGAATCTGCGAGTTCCCGCTCGGTGACGCCGACTGCGTCCACGATGATGAACTGCGTCTTGTATTTCGTGTCCAATGTCACGCCCTGCAGATCCGTTTCGCTGATGACCCGGGCGCCGCGGCCTTTCATCTGCTCGAAGAGGACCCGGCTTTTCACATCGCGCATGAAGAAAACGCACTCGACGGGCCGGATATCCGTGCCGGTGGCGATCATGTCCACCGTGACGGCGATTCGGGGGTTGTAGCTGTTCCTGAACTCCTGGATGAGGGTCTCGGGCTTTACGCCGGTCGTCCTGTATGTGATTTTGACTGCGAACTCGTTGCCCCTTCCGAACTCTTCCCGGACAACCTGGACGATATCGTCCGCATGGCTGTCGTCCTTTGCGAAGACTAATGTTTTCGGGACCTCGGTTCTGCCCGGGAAGATATCGGTGAACAACCTGTCCCTGAAGGTGCGGATTACGGTCCGGATCTGGTCCATGGCGACGATATCATTGTCGAGCTGGCTGGGCTGGTAGACAAGATCATCGTCCAGCGCCTCCCACCGGACCCGACGGGTCATACGGTTCCGCTTGTCCACCCATAGACCGGCCTCGACCTTGGAACCCTGCTCGGTTATCTTCGTCCGGATGCGATAGACCTGGAAGTCGACATTCACGCCGTCGGCGACTGCTTGTTCGTGCGTGTAGCTCATCACGAGGTTCTGGTTGAAGAACCCGAGCGTCTGTTTTGAGGGCGTCGCCGTCAGCCCGATTATGGACGCGTCATAGTATTCCAGCACCTGGCGCCAGAGCTGGTAGATGGACCGGTGGCATTCATCGGTCACGATGATATCGAACATTTCGATGGGGATATTTGGATTGTACTCGACGGGGACCGATTCCTTGTAAAGTGGCGGAAATTGGAATGCGGAAGGCTCCTCCACGACAGGGTCGAGGTCGGGCTCCCCTTTCAACATCGAGAAGAGACGCTGAATGGTTGTTATGCAGACGCGGGCCACGGGGTCTATGTGGTTTGATTGGAGGTGCTGGACATTGTAGAGCTCCGTGAATTTGCGCCCATCATCGGGAGTGCGGAATTGCTGGAACTCTTTCAGCGCCTGCCGGCCAAGGTTTGCCCTGTCGACCAAAAACAGGACCCGGCGGGCGCCGCCGTAGTGTATGAGACGATAGATGAAGTTGCACGCGGTGAATGTCTTCCCGCTCCCGGATGCCATCTGGATCAATGCTCTTGGGCGATCCGCGGCAAGGGAAAGTTCGAGATTGCGTATGGCCTCGATCTGCGCCGGCCACAATCCGCGGATTTCCATTGGAGGCATGTTCTTGAGGCGGGCTCTGAGGAGGCCGCCTGTTACCATCGAGCTGGGAACGGCGCCTCTGAGGCCGGCTTCTTGAAGCCAGTCGGCAAGTGTCTCGGGCCGGTGAAAATGGAAGACCTGCCGGCTGCGCGGCTCGGGGTCCAGCTTGTTCGTGAAACGGGTCTCGACGCCTGTGCTCTGGTAAAGGAACGGGAGCGGTCTCAGATAGGCCGGGAGGCTATCAGGCAACCCCTTGCTGTATTTGTCGGTCTGGGCTTCGACCCCGGTAAGGGTCGTCCCTTCGGGCTTTGCCTCCACGATTCCGGCTGCAATCCCATCTATGAATAAAACATAATCGGCTTCACCAAACGGATGCTTTAGCCTGAAATAGCGGATGACCACGCCTCGGCCTGCCTGGACATTGATGTCTTTGGGATCCTGGAGTATCCAGCCCGCCGATTGGAGCATCGCATCGATTTGCAGACGTGCCGCATTCTCTGCGCTCTGGTCAGGCATTATAGCACAATCTGAACCCTATTCCGGGTTATAGATATTTGAGGGTTGGCATTGGATGGTCAACTATGATATGGAATTTCAGCGGAGGTAGTATTATAAATCGATGACACCATTTAAAATGCATGGTGGCTGGAGCGCCAGCGGCCCGGCCTGTCCGGCTGCAGGCCGCTGTTTCCGCGCCAAAGATGGCGCGGCTCCATTGAAGGAATCTGAAGGGAAACGCCGGAAAATAGGACGAGAGATCTCCGCCCCCGGAAGGGGGCGGCTCCATTGACGAATGGATTGCACCAGGTCAGCCGAAAAGCTGGCATTTGATGCATCCATGGACGCGCCCTCGCGGGCCGGTTAGAGACTCGGCCCGCTCGGGCGCTTTAAAGGCCAATTACTTCAAAAGATTGGCCTTGAAATTGGCACAACACGGCCTTGATGCATCCAGTCACCAAAGTCCTCAAATTGCCCGGATTGCCCGATGCTCAGCTCGTTTCGAGCTTCTTGCGCTTCTTGCGGGTGTTGACATTGCGGACGATCACGAACATCGCGATGAGGCCTGCGATTGGAATTGCGATGTCGGAGAACTCGGGGATTGTCGGATTTTGTCCGTCTTTAGTGACCGAATCGCCTGAAAATTCGTCCCAGGTATTGGTCGGTTTACCATCGGTATCAATGTAGCGTCCATATGAATTGCCATTTGAGATTGATGGAGGTGTTTTGGAATCCTTGGGGTCTCCGCTACTATCGTTAAGATATATTGTATTTCCCCATGGGATAGCGTGATCTGGTGATTTCACGATATATTTTCCATCATCTAAAGAAATAGTAACACTCCAAGTCCCTTTTGCCGTTCCGGGCGGGTCCGCGTAATTGTCATCATACGCTGCTTCAACAGTCCAACTAGTAATTGTTGACCCTTGTTTATTAAATATTTCGATCCATCCAACAATACCATTAGTTTTTTCTATTTCATTAATTACACAAGAAGATAATCCTCTTCCACCTGTTTTTGTGACGATAACATCCGTCGTCGGCATGCTATTGACCAACTCGACGCTGTCCGCGCTGCTGTCGACGCGGCTTGCCTTGACCCCGAAGGTGCTGTACAATGTCGCCCCCGGGCTCACGTCGATGGACACGAACAGGATCACGCGTACTCCCGGCTTGATTGTGAGCAAGGGGGTTCCGGTGAAGACAGCCTTTCCGGCTTTTAAAATCACGGCTGCTGACAGCTCTGGGTCGGTTCTTGCGAACACGCCGCTGTTGTCCGCGTCGAGCGTGAGATGGACCGCCGTGATGTCCCCGTCCTTTGCTGAGCCGTCCCGGGTCAGCTCTATGCCCGAGATGTCCACGGGCCCGTTGTAGGCGTCGAGCTGGAGCTGGAACATCGGGTTCTGCTTCGAGCCCACCTGTACCGCGTGCCGCGAGACGTCCGCCTCGTTGACCTCGAGGACGGGCCCGGGCGCCGACCGGAAGCTGGCGCCCACGGGCGTGTCCGAGCGGTCCGCGTTGCCGGTCCAGTCCTCGGCGATGATCAGGGCCTTGTGGCCGGGGCTCAGAACGAGGCCGGATACAGCGACCTCGACCTTCTTGCCGCCTGCGGCTGCTATGCGCGACGGGCCTCCTTCGCGCCAGCCTCCGTCGTAGCTGAAGGTCTTCGAGTCGAGGACCTGGCCGTTCTTGCCGGTCACGACGACGCAGTAGCGCGCCCCGATGATGGGGTCGCCGTCGGAGTTGCTGATCACGTAGCCGGTCTGCTTGTTGCCGTCGTCGTCTATCAGGACATAGAAGACATCCGAGCCGACGTGGTCGGGCTGCTTGCCGCCGCCGCCGCCGCCGCCGGGGCCGGGCAATCCCCGCTTGGTCGCCGGGACGACCTGCCCGCCCAGAGCCTGGCCCGAGACTTGAGCGTAATAGTAGACCGTGCCTCCGCCGGGGTTGTACTCTGCGACCTCCTGCAGGTTGATGTTCTCGTCGTTGAAGCGGGCTATGCCGCCGCGGTCGACCAGGCCGGGGGAGCCCGCGTTGGCGGGGACCTGGTAATCGTCGGAGGTGTCCGATCTCGAATCGAACCCGGGCTGGCCGCGGGTGGCCGCCCAGTCCTCGAAGGCGCCGTCGATGATGATGTTGCCGGGGGTTCCGCCGCCCATGTAGTAAAGGACATTGCTTGCGCCCGAAACGGAGATGTGGACCGACCTGCCGCCGCTTGTGGCCGTCAGCGAGTTCTGGCCGGAGATGAACATCCCGAACGAGCCGCCCGAGAAGCCGTGGGCGTTGAGCGACAAAAGGACCTTGGAATCCTGCGGGATGCCCACCACGAGCCCGGCGAAGATGGCGTCGGCGCCGCCGAAACCGGCGTCCTTCGGGTCGCCGGCGCCCGAGAGCGTCACGGTGCCGCCGCCCGAGTTCCCCGCCTTGGTGACCCTAAGCTGGGTGAGGTTCACCTGGCGGCCGTAGGCGCCGAGCTCCAGCACCATGCTGGCGCCGTCGCCGCCGCCCGACGGGTCCCGTTGCTTGACTGCCAGCACGCCCGTGGTCATCCCCACGGTGAAATCGGAGAAGTCCTCCTCTCCGAAGGCGTTCCGCATGTAGTACAGTATGGACGCATCCGAGCTCTGGCTCAGGTCCGTTCCCTGGAACCACACTGAGGCCTCGAGCTCGCTGCCGGAAACGGCGGCCCGCGCCGCGCCCAGCGAGGTCCACCCGCTGAAGTCGTTGGGGCTTCCGCCCTCGAACTTGGAGTACGAGGCGGACCGGACGGAGCCGTCGTAGCCGAATATCTCCAGCTTGTAGTCGGCGTCGAGCACCCCGCCGGGGGTGTTGACGCGGTAGCCGCTCCCGCTGCGGCCCGATGAGATGAATATCGTGAGCGTGTCCACGCCGCCGTTTGCGCCGCGGAGCATCGAGCCCGAGACCTTCAGGTAGAACGAGAGGTCCGTGGCCGTGGCCGAGGCGCCGAATTCAGTGATGTCGATGTTTGCATCCGTCCCCGGAGAGGGCAGGGAATCGCCGTCGGAATACTTGTTCGTCACGTCCTTCCAGTCGTCGAAGACGCCGTCTATCGCTATGCCCTTCTGGATCTGGGTGTAATAGAGAACCGGGATTATGATGAGCAGTACCACCGCGACGACCGCAGCAGCCAGGCCGACGTTTCGGCGGACCTTGGGGCGGGTCGGGACCACTTCTGCGGTCGTCAGTTGCCGCCCGTTGGTAAGGCCCTGGCCGTTTATGAGGCCCTTGCCGTTAACGAGGCCCCGGCCGTTTATGAAGCCGTTGCCGTTGACCAGGCCGTTGCCGTTGACGAGGCCGCGCCGGCGCCGGCCGTTCACGAGCCCGGAGCCGTTGACCAGGCCGCCGCCGTTGACGAGGCCCTTTCTCCGGCCGTTGACCATTCCTCTGCCGTTTGTAAGGCCCTTGCCGTTGATGCCGCCGCGACCGTTTGTGAGGCCTCCGTTTGTGAGCCCGCGACCGTTGGTCCTTCCGCGGCCGTTCGTGAGGCCGCGGCCGTTCGTCCGGCCCCGGCCGTTTGTAAGACCGCGTCCGTTTGTCCGGCCGCGGCCGTTGACGACGCCGTTCGTGAGACCGTTGGTCAGGGCGCGGGGAGGGCGCCCGTTGGCGTCGCGGGGTGGCGGGCTTCGCAATGATACCGGAGCGGTCTCCTCGACCTGCTCGGCCGTGACATCGAACGCCTCCGGCTCGCCCGCTCCGGCGGGCTCGCCCGTCGGCGCTTCACCGAACTCTTCCGGCGCGGGTGCTTCAGGCGGCGCTGAGGACCGGTACGGTTGGCGCAGGTCCTCTGCGCCTTGGCGACCTTCGGTCGCCTGCGGAGGGGCTTCGCCGAACTCTTCCGGGGCGGGGCCGGGCGGTGGCGCGCCGGACGGGGGTGCCGGTTCGAACTCTTCCGGAGCGGGAGCAATCGGAGGCGGGGCCTGGGGAGAGCCTGGCTGGGGGGCCTCTTCGAACTCATCGATAGCTTGAGCCGGCTGAGACGCCCGTGGCGGCTCAGCCGGTTCGAACTCTTCGGGCGCAGGGGCCATTGGTGGCGGAGGGGGCATCTGACCGCGCTTGTTCGCCTTGGCCGGAGGAGCCGCCGGGGGCGGCTCAGCCGGTTCGAACTCCGGAGGGTCGGCCTGGAGCATGGGGAGAAGATGTATCATCCTTGTCCAGCTCTTCGGCCTTTTCACCTCGAATGCCTCCGTTGGGGTCTGAGGTCCGTCATATTGTATCAATCCATATTAACCGTTTCCACGTCTGTCACATCATTATTACTAGAAGGCGCTGGGGCCTCGACAGGTTCCCGGACAGGCATTTCCGGTTGCGCCGAGGACCGGTTCGATTGGCCCGGGGCCTCTGCGCCCGAGAAGACCGCTCTGCGGTCTTCCGGGCCCAAACGACCTGCGGGTCGTTCCGGGCCTAGGCGACCGGAGGTCGCCTGCGGTCCTGCAACGGGCGACGGCCCGGAAGGGGTGGCGGGAGGGGAGGGAACGGTCTGAGGGGAGGGAACGGTCGGAGGGGAGGGAACGGCGGGTGGAGCGGGAATTGCAGGCGGCGGGGCGGCGGCCGGCGTAACTACCCTCGGAGCCTCCCTGGGCCGGTTCTTCACGGCCGTTTCGAGCTCGAGCTTGAGCTCTCCCGCCTGCTGGTTCTCCGGATTTATCTTGAGGACCCGGAGGACGCATTTCAGGGCGTCCCTCGGTCGGTCCATCGCCCGCAGGGCCAGGGCTGTCATGAGCCAGGCCCGCTCGCTCTGGGGGTTTCGGTCCAGCGAGAGCTTGAGCGTCTGGACCGCCTCTTCATAACGCCCCTGCCGGGCCTGCACGTCCGCCTTCCCCAGATAGGCCTCCTCGAAGCCGGCATCGACCTCGATCGCCTTCTCGAAGGACGCCAGCGCGTCGGGGCTGCGGTCCATCTCGATGAGTATTCTCCCGCGCCGGCTCCAGGCGGCCGCCCGGTCCGGGCGGACCTGGACGACGCGGTCGAAGCAGCCCAGCGCCTCGGACAGGGCCTTGCGGTCGTGGAGGATGCCTCCGAGCAGGCCCCAGCCCTCGGCGTGTTTCGGGTCCACCTCGACCAGCCGGTAGAGCGCTTTCTGCGCCTCTTCGTCCTGGTCCATCTCCAGCGCCAGCATCGCCTTTTCATACAACGCCTCGGCGTACTCCGGCTTGGCCTCGACGGCCTTGTCGAACGCCCCCAGCGCGTCGTCGAGCGCCCCGGCGCGCTTGAGCAGCTGGGCCGAGTAGTACCACGCCTGGGCGTTCCCGCGGTTGAGGTCCAGCGCCCGGGCCAGCGAGCCCGAAGCCTCTTCGATGCGCCCCGTGAAAGTGAGGGCCCGGCCCCGCTCGACCCACGAACGGTCGTCATCAGGCTTCAGCTCGACGGCCCGGTTGAGGCTCTCCAGGGCGTCGTCGTACTCTGCCAGATCGGCGTACGCCACGCCCTTTCCGAACCAGGCCTTGAAAAGGTCCGGCTTGAGCTCTATGGCCTTGTTGTAGGCCTGGATGGCGCCGTCGTTCTGGCCGAGGGCGTGCAACGCGTTCCCCTTCTCGAGATGCGTCTTCTCGTTGTCGCCCTTGATGCCCAGCGCCTTGTCGAGGGCCGCCACCGCTTCCTTCGTCTTGCCCATTGCAAGAAGCGTCTGTCCGACCGCAAGCCAGGTCTTTTCGCCGCGGGGATTTATCGCCAGGGCCTTGTTGAAGCACGGGAGCGCGTCGTCCATCTTGCCCACCGACATGAGTATGTTGCCCTTGTCCACCCACGCCTTCTCGTAGTCAGGCTTCAGCTCGGTCGCCTTGTCCAGCGCCAGAAGCGCCATCGGCGTCCGGCCGGCCTTCATCAGCGCCGTGGCCTTGTTGGCCCAGGCCTTCACGAATGACGGGTCCAGCTCGATGGCCTTTTCGAAGGCCTTGATCGCCTCTTCCGTTTGCCCCAGCGCGAAGAGCGCGCTGCCGTAGCCGGACCAGCCTTCGGCGAAGCCGGGCGTGAGCTTGACGGCCTTCTCAAGGTAAGTAAGGGCGTTCTTGGCGTTGCCGCTCTTGAGGTATGCCAGGCCCATGCCGTTCCAGGCCTCGCCCAGATTCTCGTCAAGTTCCAGCGCCCGGGCAAACGCCTCGGACGCAGTTTGGGCGTTGCCCAGCTGCAGCTGTATCATGCCCTTGCCCGACCAGGCCCTGGGATTCATCTGGTCGGCGGTAATGGCCTTCTCGAAGGCCTTGGAGGCGCCCTCCCATTTCTCGTCCTTCAGGAGCACCTCGCCTATCGTGGTCCAGGCCTCGGAGTGCTCCGGTTTTATCTCCACGACCTTGTTGAAGGCTGCGACCGCTTCGTCGGTCTTGCCGGTGTCCCTAAGTGCGATGCCCTTCTGCATCCACGAATCGATGTCCTTGGGGTTGAGATCTATGGCCCGCTGGAAGTACGATATGGCGTCGAACTTGCGCCCGGTGGCCATCAGGCCCAATCCCATGTAGTGCCAGCCCTTGTCATCCTCGGGCGTGAGCTCTATCATGCGCTGGAAGCACTGCATCCCGTCCTCGGTCCGCCCCAGCTTGATGAGGGCGAGGCCCTTGTGGAGCCAGGCGCCCTCGTTTTGCGGGTCCAGTTCGATGACCTTGTCGTAGCAGATGATGGCCTCGGCGACGCGCCCGGAGGCGACGAGGCCCTCGGCCTTGGCGTACCAGGCCTCGCGGTCCTCCGGCTTGAGGGCGAGCACCTTGTCGAACGAGCCGACGGCCTGGTCGTGGCGCTTCATCTTCGCCTGGAGCCTGCCCTTGAACCACCAGGAGCGGTCGTCCTCCTTCTTGAGGTCGAGGGCCTTGTTGTAGGCCATGAGCGCCTCGGTGTCCTTCCCGTTCTCGGCCAGGATGTTGCCCTTCTCGCGCCAGTACTCGTACATCCGGCCCGTTTCCTGCAGGACCTTGAGGCAGTCGTTTCTAATCCGTATCGCGTCCTGGTACTCGGCGTTTATTTCGAGGGCGTGGTCCAGCGCCTGGAGGGCCTCCAGCGGATGGCCCAGGTAGTACTTGGCGTTGCCCAGGTTGTACCAGGCCTCGTGATGCTTGGGGTTGAGCTTCAGGGTCTCGTCGAAGCAGTCTATGGCATCCTGCACATTGCCCAGCTTGAATAGCGCCGCGCCCTTGTTGTACCAGGCCTCGTCGTACTTGGGCTTCAGTTCGATCGCCTTGTCGAAGCAGGCTATAGCCTCGTCGGGCTTGCCCATCTTGAACAGCGCCGAGCCGGCGTTGTACCAGGCCTTGTCGTAGTCCTTCTTGAGCTGGAGGGCCTTTCGGAAGCACTCCAATGACTCATCCATCTGGCCCATGTTGAAGAGCGCCGAGCCCTTGTTGTTCCACGCCTTCTCGTAGTTGGGGTCCAGCTCGATGGCGCGGTTGAAGCAGGTGAGCGCCGTCTGCGTGTCGCCCCTGGAAAGCAGGATGTTGCCCTTGTTGTTCCAGGCCTTTTCGTAACTGCTGTCGAGCGACAGCGCCCGGTCGAAGCAGCGCATGGCGTCGTCATAGCGGTCGACGGAGAACAGCAGGTTGCCCATGTTGTTCCACGCTTTTCCGTAGTCGGGCCGGACCTCTATCGCCTTCTCGTAGCAGCCCAGCGCCTCGTTGACCTTGCCCTCCGCCGAGTAGGCAGAGGCCATGTTGTACCAGCCCTTCTCGTACTTCGGGTCGATGTTGACGCATTTTTCAAAGCACTTGATGGCGTCGTGGGTGCGGCCCATCGTGTAGTAGGCGACGCCCTTGTTGTCCCAGGCCTCTATGTGCCTGGGTTCCAGTTCGGTGACCTTGTCGAAATTGAATATCGCCTTTTCCGCTTCGCCGACGGTGTGCCAGGCGTGGCCCTTGGCGTTCCAGGCGTCCAGATACTCCGGATCAAGCTCGGTGGCCTTGTCGAGCGAGGCTATTGCATCCGTGTATTTTGTCTTGGCCGAGAGCGCCGAGCCCCGGTGGAACCAGGCCTCGACGTTGTCGGGCTGGAGCTGTATGACCGTGTCGTAGCAGGCGATGGCCTCGTCGAGCTTCTTGTTGTCCAAAAGCAGGTCGCCCTTGGTGTTCCAGGCGGCGGCATGCTTGGGGTCCAGCGCCAGTGCGGCGTCCAGGGCCTTGAGGCTCTCGTCCGGCGGGGCCTTGAGCTTCTTCAGGATGGCGCCCCGGCTGTACCAGGCGTGCGCATTTTTCGGGTTCAGCTCGAGCGCCTTGTCGAAGGCCCGCTTTGCCTCTTCGTATCGTTCGATGGACATCAGGGTATTGCCCTTGTTCACCTGGGCCAGCTCGAAGTTGGGCTCTATCTTGGTCGCCCGGTCGTAGGCGGCGATGGCGTCGTCTGCCTTTCCCATGCGGGCCAGCGCGTTGGCCTTGTTGTTCCAGGCGGTGACGTTGCCCGGGTCCTTCTCGAGCAGCGTGTCGAAGCACTTGATGGCCTCGGTGTGCTTGCCCAGCCTCGAGAGCGTGTTGCCCTTGTTCAGGATGGCCTCGACGTGGTCCGGCTCCACGGCGAGCGCCTTTTCGAAGCAGGAGAGCGCCTCGGGGAGGCGGTTGAGCCGGGTGAGCGAGAGGCCCTTGTTGTTCCAGGCCTCGACATTGCGCGGGTTGTACTCCACCGCCTTGTCGAAGCAGTAGATGGCCTCCTCCTTCTTGTCCATGGTGAGGAGCGCGTTGCCTCGGTTGTTCCAGGCGTTGGAGTTGCGCGGGTCATAGCGCAGGGCCGTCTCGTACTGCGTGAGCGCCTCGGGGTATTTCTTCTGGAGCATCAGGGCGTTGCCCTTAATGTTGAAGACGTTGACGTCCGGCGCCTGCTTGAGGATCTCGTCGAAGACCCCTATTGCTTCCGGCAGTTTGTTCATCCGGTAGAAGGCGTTGCCCTTGGCGTGCTGGGCCAGAAGCTGCTGGTTCTTGGGCAGTGGATCCTGCTTGATGGATATCGCCTTGTCCATGGTCGATATGGATTCCTCGAGCCGGTTGACCTTGAGAAGGGCCAGGCCCTTGTTGTACCAGGCCTGGGCGTATTCGGGCTTGAGGGCCACGGCGGCGTCGTATTCCCGGACCGCCTCGTCGACCGACCCCTTCGCATAGAGGGTCCAGCCGAGGTTGTTGTGGGCGACCTCGGAGGTGGGGTTTATGTTGAGCGCCCGCTGGTAGCACGTGACGGCGCTGTCGTACTGCTTCAGGTGCGAAAGGGCGTTGCCGCGGTTGAGCCAGCCGGCCTCGTTGGCGATGTTGGCGTCCAGTGCCAGGTCCAGGTAGGGCAGCGCCTCGGAGTACTTGCCCATCTTCATGAAGGCGTAGCCCTTGCTCAGCCAGGGCGTCTCGTAGCCCTCCACCGGGGACTGCTTGCCCTCGCCGACCGACGAGGGCGGCGCCACGAGGTGGGCGGCCCGGATGGCCCTGTCGTACCGTTTGAGCGCCTCGTCGTACTTGCCGGCCTTGGCGAGCGCGTCGCCGTCGCTGAGCTCCTGGTCGATGCGGCCGACCAGCCGCTTCTCCCTCGAGTAGAGCGCCACGCCGCCAAAGAGGAACATCAAACCGACCAGGATGGCGCTCATGCGGGCGCCCTCGTAGCTCCCGTAGGCGTAGGTGCCGAACGGCAGTCTCATGACCAGCTCCATGAACGGCACCGCCGTGAAGAAGAGGAGCCCGACGAACCAGATGCTGTAGAAGCCCAGCCTCTCCTTGATGAGCTGGTTGGCCGCCACGGCCATGAAAGTGCCCATGAGCAGAATCGCCGGGGCCCACCACGGGACCGCGTTGAAGGCGGGCACGAAGCGGCCCAGCAACGAGAGCATCACGACCACGGCCCCGGCGCCCGCCAGCATACCGGCCCGGCTCCACCATCTCGGGGAAAGCTCGGACTTGTTCCAGATGATGACCATGAATCCTATCAGCGCCGTGATTATCAGGATGAGCAAAAGAAGGGTGTTGGTTATCTCGAAATGCCCGTACCAGAGGTCCATGGCGAAGAATTTGACGACGACGAGCACAATCGCCGCGGTCACGGACAGGCCGATGGTTATCCCGACGAACGTGCGCGATGAGCCCGCCTGCTTCCCCGGCCCGGCCGCCGGGCCCCGGGAGGCCAGCCGGCGCGAGAGCTCCTCGGTGACGTCGTCGCGGGCGGGCCCTTTGCCAGCCTTTGCCGTTTTCCTCGCTTCGGGTATGTCGGGCAAGCGTTTACCTCTTTCAGATGAACAGCGCGCTCGCTATCCTGGCCAGCCGTTTCCTCAGGTCCTCGACCTCGCCGGCTGCGGTGCTCCGCAGCAGGTCCTTCTTGACGGCGCTGCGCAGGTCCGACGGAAGGTCGCTGATGAGGTCCTGCATGAGAAGCTCCACCAGGATCTCCCGCCTGCGGGCGGGGTTCTTGATGCCCGAGAGCATCTTGTCGATGGCGACGAAGTGCTCCTTTTCCATTATCTTGCGGCCTTCGTCGGTGAGCCGGTAGATGACCTTGCGCCGGCTGCGCTCCTCCTTGTCGATTATCTTGCGCAGGACCAGCTCGTGCAACGTGGCGTACACCGTCGGCTCTGAGACCTCGGTGGCGGCCATCACCTGGTGGACGATGCGCGAGGAGCGCTTGGGCCCGTAGAAGAGGGCGGATATGAGCTCCATGGCCACCTCGGGATTGTTCGCAAGCGGGCTCTCGGTTTCACTTATCAGCAGGCGTATCCCTCCTTACCTTTCGTCGCGGCGGGGCGCTGGTACATCGACGGTATCCGGTGCTCCAGGAGGCGCTCGCCCTTCCTGGTGAGCTTGTACACCGCGTCCCCGTTGCTCTTGTTCTTCTCTATGTTGGTTATCATTTCGTTCAACGTGAGAAAATCGATGATGTGGCCGAATTCGTCGTGGGTGATGGAATGGCGGGCCGAGACCTCCTGGGCCACATTGGAGGCCCGTCGGGCTTCCTTGTACAAACACTGGAGGACCACGATCGCCTGCGCCGCATCCACCTGGAGAACCATGCTCTGACCACCGGCTTCGTGATTATGATGGTGGCATATATTAAACTTTTTGGTCTTATATAGCTTTTGGCTCAGCATAGCTAAAATACCGACGAAGGGCGAACGGGGTACAAGGGTACAAGGGTACAAGGGTACAAGGGTACAAGGGTAACGGATGTTCAACGGTTCCCGTCATCCCCTTCCACCCTTCCACCCTTCCACCCTTCCACCCTTCCACCCTTCCACCCTTCCACCCTTCCACCCTTTTTCCCCTGCCCCACCCCTTCGTTTCCTATGGAGTACATATATAGGATGGGGGCCCAGCCAGGATAGGGAAAGGCCAGTCTGGGAAGGCCCTTACCGGCACCGGGGTTTCGATTATTTACAACAACCTATATATATAGTAATCAGCAGTCTCCAGCCTAACCGAGATAGGATATGGCCAAGGAACCTGAAGAACCCGATTTTAGGTATGGGAGCCTCCCTGAAAGGGATGCCGATTCTGGCCCGGCCGGCCCGGCCGGCCTGGATGGCAAAGACCGCGGATCGAAGCCGTCCCCGGTCGAGAGGCCGGTCAAAAAGATTAAAAGGAAGGCGCTGAAAGAACGATTCAACGAAGAGGGCGAACCTCGATCCGAAAATGAGCCTGAAGAAAAACCTGGAAGAGATCCTGAAGAAGATTCCGAAAGAGATCCTGAAGAAGATTCCGAAAGAGATCCTGAAGAAGATTCCGAAAGAGATCCTGAAGAAGATTCCGAAAGAGATCCTGAAGAAGATTCCGAAAGAGATCCTGAAGAAGATTCTGAAAGAGATCCTGAAGAAGATTCTGAAAGAGATCCTGAAGAAGATTCCGAAAGAGATCCTGAAGAAGATTCCGAAAGAGATCCTGAAGAAGATTCCGAAAGAGATCCTGAAGAAGATTCCGAAAGAGATCCTCAAGAAGAACCCGAAAGAGAACGTCTAGAAAAAATCGAACAAGGATCCAAAACAAAACCCAACAAAGAAACCAGAGAGGATAACGACCAGGAAGACAAGGAAAGGGACGACGCGCGGAAGAAGAAAAAGGAATCCCCCCGGAAGGTCGCCATGGGGATTCTCAAGGACGTGGCCATCTCCGGAGGCATCGTGGCCGGCCTATTGCTGGTCCTTTGGCTGTTCTCGGGTGTCTGGCCCCCGATGGTCGTCATCGAATCCAGCAGCATGATGCACGGTGACGACAGCCAGCTCGGGGTCATCGACACCGGCGACCTCACATTGGTCCAGAAGATCAACGACCGCGGCGATATCGTTACCTATGTCGAGGCGACCTGCCGTACCAACCCCAACTACGGGTTAAGGGAATACGGAGACTACGGGAACGTGATAGTCTACCGCAAGAACGGCAAGGCCGAGACCCCGGTCATCCACCGGGCCATCGCCTGGATAGAATACAACGCCAGCGCCTCCGACCCGTCCCGACGCTTTTTCAGGGGCGATATTCCCGACATCGGCGTCTACAACGTGTCCGAATACTATGTCAATGTCACCAGCTACAGACCGGAGAACTATCTCAAGCGGGAAAGGATGCTCATCCAGATATCGGCCATCTTCTCGGCCACCACCACCTCATCCGTTCCCCACTCCGGTTTCGTGACAAAGGGAGACCATAACATACCCTATGTCGACCAGTGGGTGCTGTATCTGCAAGGCGGTGTCCGTGTGGAACCGGTCAAGCTGGAATGGATCGTGGGCAAGGCCCAAGGCGAGCTGCCCTGGTTCGGGCTCTTCAAGCTCTGGATAACCGGCCACGAGGCGAGGGCCTTTCCCGACTCCAGCGTCCGGAGCCTCATTATAACTGTCGTCATCCTGGTCGTAGTGCCCATAGTTATAGATTATGCCATCGCAAGATGGAAGAAGAAAAAGGAGACCAGGAAGGAAGCCCGGATGAAATCGAAGAAGCCCACATTCAGATGAGCCGCTGTTGCGACGAGGAGTAGTCCATAAGTTCTTTCACTATCTCGTCCTCGTAGAGCGCTTTTTTCGTGTCCGGTATGTTGACGCTCAGCTGTATCTCCCGCGTCCGGCCGCCCCTGCCGAATGACCGTACCCTGGCATTTATGATGCCCAGCATGTCCAGTTCGGATATCAGGTCCGTGATCCTTCGTTGGCTCACCGGCTGGGTATTCGTGCGATAGCACAGGTCCCGGTATATGTCGTAGACCTCGCCGGTGGTCTGGATGGTGGTGCTCTCTTCGGACTTCAGGATTATGCCGAAGAGAAGGAGCTTTGACTGCGTTGGAAGTGTCTTGACAAGCTCTATCTGTACATCGAGCTCTATCTTGTCCTTGGCCTTCCAGACATGCCTTTCCGTTACCTTCGCGCTCCGCTCGCGCTCGGCAAGCTCGCCGGAAACCCGGAGCAGGTCCAGTGCCCTGCGGGCGTCCCCATGCTCCTGGGCCGCGAATGCGGCACAGAGCGAGATCACCGGTTCATCGACCGAATTTTCCTCGAACGCCAGCCCGCTTCGCTGCTTGAGGATATCCAGGAGCTCCTGGGCGTTGTAGGGCGGGAACACCATCCTTTCCTCGCCCAGCCGGGTCTGCACCCGCGGGTCGAGCAGTTCGGTGAACTTCGAGTCATTGGATATGCCTATGATGCTCATCTTTGCATTTTTCAAATCCTCGTTCAGAGTGGTAAGATGATACAGCACGTCGTCTCCGCTCTTGAAGACGAGCTTGTCGATCTCGTCGAGGACTATGAGCGCTATGCCTCCCACTTCGTCCATCTTCTCCCGCAGGTGGTTGTACACCTTCTCGGTCGGCCAGCCAGTGAAAGGGATGCGCTCGTTCCAGTCCTTGACGAACATGTTGCCGATGCTGGCCAGGATTCCGTATTCGGTGTCGACGATCTGACAGTTTATGTAGGTACAGTGGACCTTGTTGTAGTCAGCGGAGGATTTCTTGTCGATCTCCTTCTGGAGATACTTGATGCAGGCGGTCTTGCCGGTGCCGGTCTTTCCGAAAATGAGTATGTTGGAAGGCCTTCCGCCCTTGAGCGCCGTGACAAGTATGGACGCCAGCTGGTCTATCTCGCGGTCTCGGTGCGGAAGTTTGCTGGGGACATACTCGGGGCGCAGAACGTGGCGGTCCTTGCGAAAGATGGGACGGACGCTGTTGTCGAGGTAGAGATCGAAGACGGTCGCCTGGCTCTCCTTGGGCGCCTCCTCGGTCAAATCCCTTTCCTCCTTGGTCCCGCCGTCATGACTTTCCCTTTCTCAGTCGATTTTCAATCTCGTGCTGTTTTTTTCTGGAATGGAATTGTGGGATACGCAATCACCAACATATACTTTTCTGCACCGGCGCGAAAAAATACTTCCATTCAAGGACCATATTGCCGCTCTCGGCGCAGGACCTTTTCTTCTCGTGGAACGCGACAGGGGCAGCGCCCGTTTTCACATCTCCACACGAAATGAAGGGGCCCCCCTCCACGGATTTGTGCGATTGTTGCAGGGTCCAGCATGCAGCGTACAGCATGCAGGTTTCAGGGGTTGAAGGGTGCAAGGGTGCAAGGGTGCAAGGGTGCAAGGGTGCAAGGGTGTAAGGGTACGACGACGAGGGCGCGCGGCGCCGGGACCGGGGCACGGCCGGTAGGGCGCTGGGACCGGCGGAAACGGCGA
>Ga0315291_10003463_pt1 | contig 20403 bp, 34 predicted proteins | sample YL17G12_20_MG_FD_203070 | JGI IMG/M metagenome (GOLD analysis project Ga0315291, IMG submission 203070) | Sediment microbial communities from Yellowstone Lake, YNP, Wyoming, USA - YL17G12_20 | ecosystem: Environmental > Aquatic > Freshwater > Lake > Sediment | place: USA: Wyoming | collected...
TGGCAATTGAAGCTAAAGCAGGTTGGAAAGTTGCTCAGACTCTTCCGCTTGGACTCCGTCGTTATAGGATAACTGATGTTTCTGGACCAAATCCAGGACAGACATTTGATCAGGTTGCAAGTTCCCCAGAAAAGGCTTGGAACAAGTTTTCAACTCAAAAATTTGGAGTTATGAAGCCAGACAAAAAAAGCTACAATATAGTGGTTCTGCAACAAAACGAAACACAACAAAAAACCGCTCAATCAGAATCCAGTCTGGTGACTAAGATAAGAAAACTGTTTGAGAAGGAAATAAATTTCAGACAAGTAACTCAGGATATTCCAGAAATGGAGGAGCTTGCTACCGAAGAACGATCTGAACTGTCCGAGGGATTTGACGGTGACTTTGGTGCAGGAACCGCTATATCAGCAAAAGATTACGTTGAAAGTCTTGAAGAACCTTATGTTGATGTTTTCTACGATGGCAACGAAATGTTCAATGTGACTTTTTACGGGAATTATGAGCCTTCTTCTGTAAACGCTGGAACGGCGAGGAAAATTAGAATTGGTTTTTACACAAGAAAAGATATTCTTGCTCTTGTAAAAGCTGCAAAAATGGAAAAGTGGCCATATCCAATCCAGCTTGGTGACAAAGCAAAAATGGTTCTGAAAATGTTTTGAAATCTGAAAAACTAAAACGAAAGGAACTATGTTATGGACAAAGAAGACTTGGCTTATGAGTATTATTACTCTTACCGTTCTGAAGGGTTAATGCCCGACCATGATGGTTATCCGGTTTCACGTGATTGGGAAGAGATAGACTGTTCTGCCGTAAGATGTGTTTACAATCTTTGTAAAAAGTGCAGCGTTCCGTCTCTCGCCAAAATAGGTGAAGATGGAAGATGTACTGGATTCAGAACTCAAGAACCTGAAAAATCATCTCATTACGGTAATTGGAAATTACCTGATAGAGAAGGTAACGAAGTTTAGATTGACGGGGGTGTAGCTCAGTTGTTAGAGCACTTGATCCGCAATCAAGAGGTCGAGAGTTGAATTCTCTCCACTTCCACCATTTAAATATAGGATCAATAGCGAAATGAAAATAGTAAGAGTTTCAAATTCTAGCGTTAACAGTCCTTCGTTCCAGAGAGAAGTAGAACGAATTAAATCTCTTGGAGGAGATGTGAGAGTTGAAGGAACTACAATTTTAGTTGATACAAAAGGAATAATTCCAAAATCAGTTGGTGAAGCGTTTTGCAAACGCTTAAAAAAGATAATTCCATCTTTTGAGATTGTACTTATGTAGTAAATTGGGGTCATCGTATAATGGATTATTACTTCTCGCTTGCACCGAGAGAATGTCAGTTCGATCCTGACTGATTCCACCAATAAATAAGGAGAAGAACGATGTTAGATTTCCTGAAAATTAGAATGAAGGCAATGAAAGAGGCTATCTATCTAAAGACGCTACTAAAAGCTAATCATAGGATTGGATTGACGCCTCCTGTCATAATTAACGGGAAAAGATTCTTCTTTCCATCTTTGTTCGATCTTTACAAGGAAGAACTCAGACAAGAGCGTAAATACATTGAGTACGTAAAACAATTGGAACGGATAGTTAGAGGAGAAGAAGATGGTGACAAAAGACTAGCGACAATCGCTCTTTGTCTTGAGACGAAGAAGGGGCGTTCGATGCTTGTAGACGCTATGGTTTTGCCTATTATGAAAACGGTTAACTCGTAAAAGGAGACGATGATGAAATTTTCTGGCGAAACGGAATGTACTGAACACGGTCTTAAACTTCTTACCTGGGATAAGTGCGGATTGTTTAGAGACAACGGAGACATGGTTGACATGCTAGCGGAAACTAACCTTTTTCTTAAGGCTGGCGGTCTAGCGGTTCTTGAAGTAAAAGTGTTCAATCCTGACTCTCTTGATGTTATAAATAGAAAAGTTGGAGAGTGTCCGTTTCCAAAGAAGGCGATTGTTAGAAAAGAGAAGATAAACGATAGATTCGTTGATGTCTATGAGTTCGCAGTTACGTCTTTCAATGTAGAGACGAAAGAAGATTTCGCTTTTCTTAAGTCGCAAGTGTAGAATAAGGAGCATTGGCTGAGGCAGGTTAAAGCACCCGACTGTCTATCGGGTTTTCACCGGTTCGAATCCGGGTGTCGGCTCCAATGATTTCATGGCCCTGTAGCTCAACCAGGCTGAGCGGCTGTCTGTTAAACAGCGGGTTATGTGGGTTCAAATCCCACCTGGGCCTCCATTTTCAAAAAGGATTTTCTTCTAGAACAAGGAATTGTATCTCATAATCATGAGGTGTTTAATGAAAGTCTTCTCAAAAACGAACGGTGGTATGAAAGAGATCTTTTCCTCAGAAAGGAAAAGCAAAAAGTTCCCGTTTTCTGAAGCCCAAATGAGGACGAATCTAGAAGAAGTCGTTCCAAGATTCACTAAAGGCAAACTGTCAGGACCATTAGTCTACGACAGAATCCTTGATGAGATAAAGTCTGGAAGAGCAAAGTTCATTCAATATCTTGATTTGCTTAGCTACACAAGAAACGAATGGGGAGCCGCAACTGAATTAGCCGAAGGACAACCGAAACCGGCCTGGGCTGACTACCACGTTAGACTGCTCCCTGAAAATGTGACGCTTGACGTGTTCTTTATGCCTGAGTTAAATATCCTAAAAATAGCAAACAGGGTATCATAGGCTTATTGAGAGTAAAGTTGGTCCCCGTAAATCCCAGCAAGGCAGGTAGGGCAAACCATGCCGAAAGGTCTACGTCTTGGACGACATGGGTAAACAATCCCAAAGTAGGCACTCTCAACAGTTTTATATGTCATCAGCTAGTGGGTGTAGCGCCTTGTCTCCAAAACAAGGGTCTTTTAGAGAGTCCGATTCTCCTCGGGCTTCAATTTTTATAGGCGTGTAGCATAATCGGTAGTGCCTTTGCCTCCAAATCAAAGTGGTTTCCGTTCGAATCGGAACACGCCTGCCATAAAAAGAAGGGAAGTTCGATTTTTTCTTGAATAAGAAGAAAAAAGGAGTCGAACTATGATTGGGAGGAACTTTATAGCAAAATGGTCAAAGAAAGTTAAAGCAATTAACCTTCTTGGTGGAAAGTGTTTAGTATGCGGAAATAAAGATTTGTTGTTGTTAGATTTTCATCATATTAAAGATAAAACTTACAACGTTAATTCTTTGTTAGGTGGAAGATGGTCAAAAATAGAAAACGAAATAAATAGTTGTGTTCTATTATGTGCAAATTGCCATAGTGAATTGCATTGTAATCTAGGCGGTAGACATGCAAAATTCAAGAAAGAGTTTTTGAAGTCTCTTGGAGTTGAGAGTTGTAAGATTTGCGGATGGGTTGGCAAAAACTATGCTAGTTTAGAATTTCACCATAGAGATGAAAGGTCAAAAAATTTTCTTATTAGTCAAGTTATAAATAGAAATATAAAAGTTTCAGTAGAAGCCGTCTATGAAGAGTTAAGTAAATGCGATGTGATATGTAGGAACTGCCATCGAAAATTTCATAAAACGCATTCTGAATTTGAAATGAATATGGACAAAATAATCAAAAAATCGTTAAATATAAAAGAAAAACATAAAAAATTAGACAGGAGTGTTATCGTATCAATGTATGAAAGTGGTAAAAAGCAAATTGAAATAGCAAGATTTTTTGGATGTGCGAAATCAACGATATCAGATATCTTGAAATTTAACCAAAAAGTACCGGAGCCTTGACTTTTCCAAAACACGGTGTATCTTATCCACAAAGGTAGAGGAGATATACCAACATGCACTTCATCGATATTGGAAACGGGAAGATTCTGGATTTCGACAAGGTTCAAACGATTGCTGAATCCGAAGGAGAATTTGGGCACTCAATAATAGTATATTTGTGGACAAATAACTATCAGAAACCAGGCGCAACAATATCAAAAGAAGAACTTAATGTCATTTTAAGATTATGTCCAAAAAAGTTGGTAAGATTTAAAAATTATCAATTTCAATGGGAAGGCTGTAAATATAGATACATAAACGTAGACAAAATAACACTTCTAATTCCACATGCACCTAACGGAATTCCTTGTAGCAGAGGAACATGCACCTTTGTTGAGATGGAAAACGGTGATCGTTTTGTTTTGTCAAACGATAAATACAAAGAAATTGTCAAGAAAATGAAAGATCAGAATTTTTAGCGCCGGGTTACCTCAGTTGGTAGAGGGTCTGATTTGTAATCAGAATGTCGCCGGATCGTTCCCGGCACCCGGCTCCAAGTTTTTTGCTGGGGATGCAAAAAGGTTCGATTCCTTTTAGCTGTTTAAACAGCGGCTGGCTGCTATTAAGCTACGGAAACGGGCTGATCAACCCACTAGGTTCAATTCCTAGCCCCAGCTTCAATTTAGAAAAAGGAGATGACAATGAAAAGCATTTCAACTCAACTCAGAGAACTGGAAGTGTCACTAAAAGACAAAGACCTAATCTTGAAAGCGGCAGACTTAATTGAAAAATTGGAAAAGTCTTTAAAAGACAAAAACGAGCAACAGCAAGATTGTTCAGGATGTTGGCATCTTAAACTTAGCACCGAACAAGAAAACAAAAGATGGCAAAAGGAAAATATAGGCTAGGAATTAAAAATGAATAGAATGTTTGGAATGATGCCTAGAAGCGAGATAGAAATTGAAAAACGATATTGTACTGGCTCTGAATCAGATGCTAAGTTAGCTGCAACTATCCAAGCCGGTAAGAACGGCTGGACCATTCTGTTTGCTGACCATTCGTCTGAGTATCAAGATGTTGTTGACACTGCCGAAAACAACTTCAATAAAGCTTTGAATAAACTTATTTCGTACTTTACTGAGATTACAATTATAGATTAAGGAGAAAAACAATGCCCTACATTCAACCTGAACTAAGACCTAAACTGGACATCGCAATTGACGAACTGGTTCTCAGAATCAGGAACGAAACCGAAAACGATGACAAACTTGTGTGCGGAATCCTCAATTACTGTATAACAAGAATTATTCTCAGTACCATTCTGAGAAGATTTGGTAAAGTAAGATATCATCTAATGTGTATGGTAGATGGAATTTTAGCCAATATAAGCCAGGAGATCTATCGTCGTGTTACAGTTCAATACGAAGAACTCAAGGAATTTGAGTCTGGTGATGTAAAAGAATTTGTCGAAATCGACAATCAACTTCATGCAGAAAAGAAAAAATTACAAGGAATAGAATAATGATAAATCATCGTTTGTGGGGAATGCGTTGTTACTTGTCCGGAGCAATAGACAAAGCCGAAGACAATGGAATAGGTTGGCGAAAAACGATAACCCCTTTCCTCCTAAGACTTGGTATCGTTGTTTTAGATCCGTGCGACAAGCCAATAGATGGATATTTTAAAGAGAAAAAAGATCTCTTCGATCAACTTAAACGAGAATTAAGATTCGATGATCTAAACACGGAAGTAAGAAAAATAAGAACTCTTGATTTACGGATGGTCGATATTTCTGATTTTCTTATTACTTATATCAATAACGATATTCAATCTTGTGGGACATGGGAAGAGATCGGACTTGCCAACAGACAAAAGAAGCCTGTTCTTATGATTTGTCAACAGGGAAAAGAAAATGTTCCGGGATGGGTGTGGGGGATGCTTCCTCATCAACACATTTTTGGGACATGGTATGATTTGAAAAAATACGTTTGTCATATTCATTCTGATAAAGATGTGGATGATATGAGAAGGTGGGTGTTTTTCGATTATTCGAGGTTGATGCCGAAAATTTCTATTAAAGACTCTGAAAATTCTCTATTAATATAAGGATAAACTGAAAATGAAGATGATTAGGAACAAAATGAAAAGCAAAGAAGACGATAATAAAAAGATTGGCGGATTGGATTTTGATACATTCATGAAAATAGCCATGAGGCAGGAAAAAATCTATCAGAAAAATCTCAAAGTCGGATCAAAGTTAAAAAAGACAAGTGCAAAAGGTAAATTCGCATGGTCTTCATCTGCCGACGACAGCGCTCCTTCTTTGATGGAAGAATACCATCGCAACGTGAAATCGTTCGATTTGGCATTTGACCAAATTATGAAAGTTCACTTGAAGCGTATGAAAGATTGGTGGAAAGTAGAACCGGAAGAATTGAACATCGTTGGAAGTAGTCCGTGGGGCGAAAATCATGATTGGCATGACAAAGTTGTAACGAAAGAAGAGGTTGGAAAAATAGTTGAGTCAGAAGGCAAGTTTGTTTTTCGTATGGATTACAAAGGAACTGATAAGGAAAAGAAAGGATGTTGTCAGGAATGGTCTTCTATTTATACGATGGAAGCCTTGGACAAAGAAGAGAATGCATTGAAAGAAATGTTCCAGAAAGAAGCCCAGGATGAAGCGGATAGGACAGGGAAAAAGGCGGTAGTCACCAACATGGTGGGATGGAGATTCGAAGCAGAACCGAGTAAGAAATGATTTATATGTTGACCGTGTCGGAATTGGTAGACGAGCCTGACTGTGAATCAGGAAGCTGTGGGTTCAAGTCCCATCGGTCAACCAAAACTTAAATCATAACAAGGGAGATGTTATAATGCAAAAAGTTGTTATCACAGAAAAGTTTCTGAAGACTCTTGTAGCTTTAGCCAACGAATATGGCTGGGATGGAGATTATACCGAAATCTGCGCTTTTGTAGAATGGGTTTACAGGAAGGCCGGGAAAGAAATAGAAGAAGAGGAGTTGACACCTACAAATCCATAAAACGAATTTACTAATGGCGGAGTTAGTGAAAATCCGCCAATGATGAATGCGCCCGTGGGTCAATGGATGACCAACAGTCTTCTAAGCTGTTTTTATGCTGGTTCGAGTCCAGTCGGGCGTACCAACTTTAATAAAGGGGAAATATAATGAAAACCTTAGTCATTTCTAAATGTAGTCTTTGCAACAAAGCAATTGCTGGTGGATGGTATGGCAATAGTGTTGTTGAAAAAGAAGAGATTCTTGAAGATACACGAGATTGGATCAAAAGGGGCTATCTGATTTCAATGTCAACAGATAAAGTTGACATCAAACTTGAGCAACACGAACATAACTGTCCAAACCATCCAAAAATGTGTGAAAATAGAAAATAAAATGAGTAACGTAGATATTAATAAAATAACTGAATTATATGTTAAAGAAAAATGGACACTTCGTAAGATAGTAGAATATTTCAAAACAGATCATCATACGATAAAAAGATTTTTAACGAAATATCATATTGGAATAGATAAAGAAAAACATATTCGAAAATGTAAGAAAGGATATAAAAAGAAACCATTTACACAAGAACACAAAAATAACATAGGAAAAGCCAATCTGGGCAGAGCAGGTCATTGGAAGGGGAAAAAGTTCGGAAGAATAATGCTTTTGAAAAACATGCAGGCACATCTAAAATATGATGTTTCTTTTGATTGGTTAAATAAATTTAATGATATAGGGAAACTAAAATTTTTGAATCATTCAATCTCAAAAAAGCGTGACAAAAAAGATTTTACAACAAAGACATATATATTATTTATTGAAAAGTTCTATGACGATGAAAATTTTAACAAGTTGTATGGCAAATATGTTTTAACAAAAGACAAATGGATTAAACCATCACTCGATCATATTAATCCAAAAAGTAAAGGTGGAACATTGTCACTTGACAATTTACAGTTTATTTCATGGCTGGAAAATAGAGCGAAATTTAACATAGGACAAAATGAGTGGGAAAAAATAAAGGCAAATATAAGTGAATATTTTTCATGACATAGAGGAAGTGAAAAACGTAGGGGTGGTTGAACCGAATAGCTTCATCAATGCAGATTGCATAGAAGCCATGAAGTTCATCGCAGACCACAGTATCGACATGATACTCTGCGACCTCCCCTACGGCTAACGGAATCACAAATAGAAATGAATGGGATTTTATTATTCCCATAAAAGAACTGTGGAGTGAATATGCAAGACTGATAAAAGAGAACGGTCTTGTTGTTCTGACATCATTGGGGGAATTTTCGGCAAAACTGATAGTATCATCAGAGGTGAAATATCAATATTCGATGGTCTGGTGTAAACCTAATTGTACAAATCAACTGAATGCAAAGAGACAACCCCTTAGAAGGCATGAAGATATTCTTGTATTTTATAACAAACAACCCGCCTATAATCCGCAAGGGTTAGTGAGGAAGGATTCAATGACAAAACAGGGGAAAACTGCGACAACAAATTATGGCGTTCAAAATAGAGATGCATATTTTCAGGAATGGACGAATTATCCAAATACACTCATCTTTACACAAGGTATGACAACAAGACATCATCCAACGGAAAAGCCGTTAGATTTGTTTGAATATCTTGTTAAGACTTATACGAATGAAGGATTTGTTGTTATGGACAATTGTGCCGGTAGTTTTACAACTGCCGTAGCGTGTAAATCTTCAAGCAGAAAATGGATTTGTATTGAAAAGGAAGAGAAGTATTGTAAGATAGGTGAAGAAAGATTGAAGGAAGTTGAAATGGTAAACGTATGAAACAATTTTCTGATCTTATCAATGAAGAGATAGATAAAACATTTTTCGATATAGTAGACATACTAGTTCCTTGGTCCGTCTATCTAGTCAGGTGTTCTGATGGTACTCTTTACTGTGGCATCTCGAATAACGTTTCGAAGAGAATAGAAGCGCACAACGCTAAGAAAGGCGCAAAATACACAAGGACGAGACTTCCTGTATCTATTGTGTATTCTGAGGAAATCGGAACGATGTCAAATGCTATGAAGAGAGAACGCCAGATCAAGAAAATGACCAGAAAACAGAAACTTCAGCTTTGTCAGTCTTGAAAAATTGTTGGTGGTGGCACCCAAGGTTTATCAAGTTGAGTTTTCTTTGTGGCACAGCCGCAAAATAACAGAAACACAAAAACTATTAGAATGATTTTCATTTTTACTCCTTTGTATTTGTTTATTGAATTTTTAGAGGAAATCCTTTTTGCTCCGTTAGCTCATTATTGGTAGAGCATGGCTCTCTTAAAGCCGAGGTGGAAGGATCATAGCCTTCACGGAGCACCAATTTGACGATTCGGTAGCTGAGTCTGGTTTTAGCAACGGGCCTTTAACCCGTGGGTCTTTGACCTAACGTCGGTTCGAATCCGACCCGGAGTACCAATTTCAATGGGCCAATGCGCTCTGTATAACTCCACCGGGCTTTGAGTGGGTCAGAGCAGATAACTGGTATGTCAGACTCCGGTTTGCACTATGGGTTCAAATCCCATTTGGTCCATCAATTACCACATTACAGCACCGGTTGGTTTTGTAGATAACGCTATAACCTCTAAATCAGTCCAATCTAATATAGTCGATTGAATTAAAAACATTCCATTTATAGCTCCATTTTTTCCAAATGATATCAAATTACTTAAATCAAGTGATCCGTTTACAATTTGTCCTAGAGGATTACCAGGGGTTCCTTGTTCAACTAGCCAACTTCCATTTCTTCCATATTTTGACATGCTTCCATCGATCCATAGGCAAGCAACAAATCTCCATGTATTTATGTTATCACTAATTGTCATTTCTGGATGAATAATTTGTGGATTAAGTCCACTTAATCCAACATTAATCCCAATTTCTTCTTTGTTGTTACCCTTTGAAAGGTAAGACGCATAATAAAGAGGATGATTTATTTTGTCTGTAGCAATTGTAACAATTCCTTTTACCCAAAATCCGAAAGTTGACCAAGTTCCGTGTCGATTTATTGTCAATACACTATCTGAAGTTATATAACCACCAGAAGAATCTACTGGACTCCCAATGTAGTCAGATTCGGTTTCGGCAGGAGCTACTACAACAACGTTTGTGTTCCCTGACAAATCTCCTAAAATCGAATTGTTAACTTGGTAAAAGAAAGAAAATGCTTGATAAGGATCGCTGGATGAGCTTGAAGAACTAGAAGAACTAGAAGAACTAGAAGAACTAGAAGAACTAGAAGATTCCAAGTTTGAAATTTCATTTTCTATCTCAGATCTCGGAGTTCTGAATTGAATGTTCTCGGACCAACATCCCAGCTTTTCCAACTCGTTATTAAGAATTATTCTATTGCCTACTAAAATAGTCTCATGGTTCGTGTTCAAATACTCTCTGATAACATCTTCGCACTGCTCTCTAGTGGCGGAATTATCGAATTTACCATTATTCAAGTAGTCTGCTAATGCTGCTATTGTGTCAAATATCATAAATATCTCCTAGAACTATTATCATATTCTCGAAAAAAGAAAGTTTGTCCTTTTGCGTTCGTAGTTCAGTTGGCAGAACAACGGTCTTTTAAGCCGTGAGTCGTCGGTTCGATTCCGACCGGACGCACCAAAGATGTATAATAAGTCAATAACTTAGTCAAAAAGGGGAAGATTGATGAAAACCAAAGATCTACAATATTTCAGTTTCACCAACACGCCATACGATGAATATGGAATAGTCACAATAGCTACAAAATTAGTTGCTAGTGGAGATAAGTTGTTGAGTGTTAGGGCTGGATTCCATTTGACAAATCCTGACGTTAAGTTCAATAGAAGATTAGCTCAAAAAGAAGCTAAGAAAGCAATGGAGTCAAGCATGTCCATAACTATGGCTGGAAGACAACCTGAAGAAGAAAGAGAAAGGATAGCTAGATCTGCTTGGTGTTGCGTAGGGAGAGACTTTCCTGACACTCCTGATTGGGCCAAGAAAATCAATCTTGGAACGGCAGCAATCCTAGTTTAATACGTGCCCCAGAAGCTCAGTTGGATGAGCAGAGCGCTACGAACAAATAGAGGAGGTTCGTATCCATTTCTAGTATATGAATAGAAATGGAGGGCTAAAATGAAAAAGTGCAAGATATGCCTAGTTGACAAGCCAGAAGAAGATTTCCCGTTTAAGAACAAGGCTAAAGGCAAAAGGCAAACAGTATGTAAACTTTGCCAGAATGTTCTTATGAAGGAACACTACAGGAATAACAAAAAACAGTATATTGACAAGAATTTAAGAAGAAAAGTTGAGGCTAAGGATTTTGTTAATAGAATCAAGTCGAATAGTAGATGCAAGTTTTGCGGAGAGGCAGATTTTGCTTGCCTGACATTCCATCATACCGATCCTAAAGAAAAAGAGTGGAACATATCTAACATCTATGGTAGGGGATTGTCTGAAAAAAGCATTATGAAAGAGATTGATAAATGTATCGTTCTTTGTTTCAACTGTCATATGAAACTGCATTACAGTAAAAATGGGGTTGTATCGGCTCTGGCTACGAACCAGAATACCGTAAGTGGATGATGTGGGTTCGAGTCCCATCAACCCCTCCATTTTGGGCGCTTAGCACAATTGGCAGTGCGCTGCTCTCACACGGCAGAGGTTGCTGGTTCGAGTCCAGCAGCGCCCACCAAAGACAATCTTTTTCTTTCAAGAGAATGAAGAACAACGTCAAGCCCCCACGTAACGATCCCGTTCTTGCGAGCTAAACACTTTTCGTCATAAGGCTGTAAAAATTTGTTGACCAGCTTGACTTTGAGGTTTCCGAGTTTATTGTATGTTCTTAGGTAGGAGGAAGCGAGAATATGTACATCCCATTTTGGATACTGGGACCGATTACTCTTGGTCTAACTCTATTTTGGTTAGTTGGCGGAGCCTTCGTGTATATAGTGGAAGATTATGGTGGAGAAAAACCAAAAGGTTGCTATATTCTATCTTGCGGACCAATATCTTGGGTTATGGCTTTAATCGATTACATAAAATACAAGAGAATCACTAAAAAGAACGAAAAATATGAAAAAAGCAAGAGATGTTCTAGCAAAAATTGAAAGGAAAACCACATGAGTCTTCAAAAAGGGGCGATGGCGTTCAGAGTATTTACCGCCGCTGAACAAATCAACATGGACTGTCAAAACGAACTGAGGGCGAAAGCATATGCCAAGTTCGAAGGAGTTGAATTCGGAGTTCCTCTTGTAGACGTAACAAGAGGAGTAAGTCTTGTTGGCAACGGTCAAGATCCAAATACTTTGGATTTCTGTTATGGCGGAAACCTATTCTTTGCGGTAAGAACGAGAAAACAGGACAAGAACGCTTCACTTGTTAAAGAATGTCTTCAATACCTTGTTGACAAAGAAGTCAAAACCACGGGATATGTTCCAAGAGGAAAAAAGAAAAAAGAACTAAAAGATCTTGCTATTCAAATGGCTTCAGTCAGTCCAATCATGAAAATGATTGGAGTCAGAGTTGTAGGGATTCCTGACAGCAAGTTCGTGGTCATGGATGCAAGTTCCGTAAAGAAATGCGATGAAACTCTTGATTATGTCAAACAAAACATTCTACCGAATAATGGTTTGACTATGATTACTCCTGAATATCTGTATTCGCTCATATCGAAGAAGAGTGCTGAAAGTTATATCCCATTCAAAATTGAAGGCAAACTTACAATCACCGGAATTGGGAATGATTTTCTGACTTGGCTTTGGGCAGCATCTGAAATTGATGGAACGCTGCAAAAAGACACTCTCGTTTCTCTTTGTGGTGACATTTCCTTCAGACGTGATGACGAAGAAGGTGAAGGAAAGGATTCTGTTACAACTACAATGACAAAGGGAGTGCCTTGGGAGGGAGACGGAGCAAAGGCAGCTTTTGCAGAAGGAAAGAAAATCAAAGCGGCAATTTTCAGAGTCGTGAAAGGTGATGCAACTTACGAACTTTCTCTAGACGAAACTTTCTTGTTCAGCAAAGTGACTGAAATCATGAATGATGAAGAGGAAGGTGACGATGACAAGGAAGAGAAAAAGAAAGATAACAGCAAAAATCCTGAGATTTTGTTCACGGACAGGATTTTGGCAGTGAGGGAGATTTCAGAGACGGTATTTGCTTTGTTCAACAAGTTTGTTTCGACTTCTGCCGAAAACGAGGGATTTGTGAACGATTGGTTGAATAACAGATGGAACTGAGTTGATTTTGTAAATTTGTTTTGTAACAAAAGCCACCGCCTTAAACGGTGGCTTCCTCTTTAGTTAAAGGAAAAAAGAAAATGAAAGTATACGCTGTAGGACAAAATGGTAATTGTATCGAGTTGAGTTTTGCGTCAGAGGACGATGCCGATCTGGCTTTCAATCAATCTGTAAAAGATCGAAAAGGTTTCGGTGAAGTCGTTGATATGACTGGCAGGAAGAAGGTAGTTAACGTATTTTGCGGGTATTCTATAAACAGGTCGGAAATAATGTATCCTGTTGAGAAGGAAACGGCTTCTGCAAAGATAGAAGTTCCAGAACCCGAATATTCGCTATGAGAACAGCAATAAAAATAACAATCGCTGTCGTAGTATCTGTGATGTTGACGTTTATTATGATATCTTTAGCATCAAGATACAGACGTAAATCAGAAAGCGTTTCTGCTGCCAAACTGTTTGAGCCGGAATATTCCGTTGGTATTCCAACATTGACACCTTCCAGTTCTGATTACTGGGTTAGATATAAAAGGAATTGGGCTAATGTAGATTTCAGTAAACTGCCTCAAGTTGCTTCTGCCGGAAAAAACTCCAAAAACCCAATGTTTTACATGAAAGATCCGGAAGAATCCAGCGGTATGACGGATGTTCCTTTAGTCCCTTCATCAGTGTTTGATGTCGATGAGTATTTGAAAGGGTTAAGTTTTGGAAATATCATATTCAACACACCAGAAAAAATGAAGATAAACGAGAAGTTTATAGTAAAATTGATTTTATCTCCCGACAAAATAAAAGTTGAAAATGTACCAAAAACCGGAAGAGTCAGCATAGACAAGGCAAAGATTGACAGAAGCATGGAATCAACTCTTGTTGGAACCGGTTTTGACATTAAAGAAGTAACGCCATCTGTTTTAGCTACTTCTATGATTGAAGATACGACTTGGATGTGGGAAGTTGCTTCCATAAAAGCAGGAGATCAGATTTTGTGTGTAAATCTCAGTGTCAAAATAGATTTAGATGGAGAAAAGGTTTCAAGGACAATAAAGACATTTGAGAAAACCGTTCATGTAAAAATTTCTCCGCTTAGAAGCGTCGGAGATTTTCTTTTACAGAATTGGCAATACATAATGACTTCGATTTTCATTCCGCTTTTAGTATGGTATTGTGCGAATAAACGTAACAAAAAACCAGTTCCTCATGTCGTGCATCCGGCACACCATATGGGGCACCCTGTTCCACACCATTAACTTCCGCCCCTCAAGCATTGATGTCGATGCGCTGGGTTTGTATTCCAGATAGGACGGTTGAATTCCGTCGTGGGGCTCCAACTATCAAAGTCCGAGTCTACGCTTAGCTTCAGGACCGTCAATAATTCCTTTATCGAAAAGTTGAAGAATTACGCTAGCGTTAGTATTCTCGGAATAAAGAGAAGATAGTTTGAACATGTTTATGGCATGATGAGTAGCAAAGACGATGGTGTCTTTGTCACCAGAAACTTTCAATGCTTTCTTCATCTTCTTTTCAAAATCTTTGATATCAACATCACCTGCTGGACGGTCGTCGCTTCCGATTTGAGCAACTAGAATTTCTTTAGCCATTTTCTTAAACTCCTTTGTTCGGGTTACGGTAAAGATTATACCACATTTCGACTTGATTTTAGGGGAAACGGCAGTATACTAATACCATGTACGTCCTTAGCTCAATTGGAAGAGCGCAGCTTTCCGAAAGCTGGTGTGCGGATTCGAGTTCCGCAGGACGTTCCAAAACAGAAAGTTCAAAAAGGAGAACGAAAATGACAGAGGCAAAGAGTCTGAATCTGATTATGAACTCAATCATGACTGTCGCTTTCATTTGGATCACGAAACTTATGGAGATACCTTTTTGGAACGAAGTTCCGGTATATCTTTTGGTTGTGTCAATGTGGTTACCAATGAAGTACCCGTTCGACTACAGTGGAGTTAAAGAATGGTGGAACGACAAAGGAAATTGGTGGATGGGCTGGAGAAGCTTAATAAAATGAAAATAACAATCAACGGAATTGAAGTCGATGTTGTTTGGATGGAAGTAGAAATACGTGGTAAATCAGCAGAAGAGTTGTTTGGTAAAGAGACGACTATTTCGAAGACTATAGGTTTAACTTTACAACAGAGAAGTCCAATTTGTTTGTCGAACTTCAAACAAATTCCAGAGAAAGAAGAGTTCAACATGAGTCTGAAGTATGTAGACGGAAGGACGTGGTAAATGGGCGGTTAGCTTAGTTGGCTAGAAGGATTCGAACTAACTTAATTAGAACCTTGTATAATGTGGTTCAGATATACGAAGGAGGGTTCTAATGAAAGCTAAAACTAACGAGAGAGAAAGAGCAAGGGAGTTGCGAACACAGGGGAAATCTCTAAATGAGATAGTCTCAGAAATAGGAGTTGCTAAGTCTTCTGTGAGTTGTTGGGTAAGAGACATAGAATTGACTTTAAGGCAAAAAACTGTTTTGAGGGCGAAAGCCTCTAATTCTGCAAGCGCTGCTAATGCATCAAAAGTTCATGTTAAAAAGTATCTTGACAAAAGGAAAGAATACCAAGAACGAGGTAGAAAAGACGCCAAAAAGGGAGATCTGTTGCATTGCCAAATTTGTATGTTGTATTGGGCTGAGGGTAAAAAAGACAGATGCGCAGCTACTATGGGTAATACAGACCCTAATGTGCTTAAGCTGTTTGTAGAAGGACTTAAAAGTTTCTATAAAATAGAAAAACCGTCATTTAACCTAAGAATTAGAGCTTATGTAAACAACGGAGTTAGCGAAGACAAGATAGTAGATTTTTGGACGAATAAATTGAGTTTAGACAGATCTAGCGTCAGAAAAGTCGTATTTGATGGAGACAAAAGAGTAAGAAGTGGAAAGAAGAAAAACATTCACCCATATGGGATATGTGAAGTGAGTGTTTTTAATACGGAACTTGTCCAAAGAATATATGGGTCAATACAAGAATATGCGGGATTCTCCAACGGAGACTGGATCAAATAATTTAGGGCGGTTGGTGTAGTTGGCTAACACATCTCAATGACACTGAGAAGACCACAGGTTCAAGTCCTGTACTGCCCACCAATTGAAATGCGACTATGGTATAGTGGTATCACACCTGCTTCCCAAGCAGGATACGCCAGTTCGATCCTGGCTAGTCGCTCCAAGGAAATAGAATGTATAGCGAACGTGAAAAGCATTTTTTCGAACGTGAAGAGTGGGTTGGTGGAGACAGAAGACCGTACAAACAGCTTTGCCCGTCCTGTCTGAAAAGCAGACAGACTAACTCTTTTGATCTAAAGGAATGTCCTCAGTGTAAAGTACAAATGGTTGCTTTGGGATACATATGGAGAGTCCCAAGGCATGGCGTCTCGCTCAGAAAATGGATGAAGTTCGTTCAAAAAGCTAAACTTTACTATCAGTATAATAGAGAATGGGGAGCTAAATACTAACTTTCAAGGAATAAAACTATGAAAAAATTTATGTCAACAGTTATTTTTTTCATAATTATTTTTGCTATGAGTTCATGCAACCGTTATGTTGCTAAAAACGGGTACGAGATAAAAAATCAAATCGATTTTCTCGATTTTTCAAACAAGATCGTAGACACGTATGTAGTTGCTGATTATCGTTATTTAGAATATCATTCTGGAGTTAAAGTTTATGTTGGAGATGAACCTAGTGCTAATATAAATTCCTGGGATTTCGTAGTATGGAATGGCCCATATAGATTAACAAGAGTAGAAGTGATAAAGAAAACCTTGAACGCCCGTAGCATAAAATGAATAATGCACAAGTTTCCTAAACTTGGTTCGAAAGAACAATGTAGGTTTGATCCCTATCGGGCGTACCAACTAAAAAGGAAGAGCGGTTGAATGAAGAGAAGGTAAAATATTGTCATAATAAGGAGGTAAAAGTCATGAAAAGAAACAAAGGTTCGTTCACCCTGATTGAGTTGTTGGTCGTTATCGCTATCATCGCCATTTTGGCAGCAATGCTCTTGCCGGCTTTATCAAAGGCGAGAGCAAAAGCACAGGCTATAAGTTGTACATCGCAAGTTAAACAGATGACTCTTGGAGTCCTGATGTATTCAGATGACTACAAACAAAGATTTGTTCCGTTCTCTGCTGAAATGTGGTGGCCACAATACATAAACATGTATACAGTTGATTTGAAGATATTTGAGTGCCCAAGCGCAGATGGATCAGCTTGGCATATTAGCACTTGTGGTCCTTCTACTGATAGATCAGTACATTATGGGGCAAATTGTGGGGCCGGTGGTCAAAATGGAACTCAAGTTCCAAATTGGCAAGGACCAATGGGACAAAGCGAAGGATCGATTGAAGCTCCATCCGAATGTGTATGGGTTGCCGATTCCACTTGTGTAAACATTGGTCCATGGCAAACTTACACTGCTCAAGGAGTAACTTGTCCTGGCGTTGCTGCAAATCGCCACAATATGGGTGTAAACTTCGGTTTCTGCGATGGACATGTTTCGTGGTATCGTGCCCCTGACGCTTTGTCGATAGGTCTTCCTTTTGGATATTGGACTCGCAGAGGCGGAGATTAATCACAAAACAAGGAAATAAAAATCTTGCAAAGAAACAAAGATTTGTTTACTTTGATCGAACTACTCGTTGTTATCGCTATTATAGCAATTTTGGCCTCTATATTGTTACCAGCACTAACGAAAGCTAGAGAAAAGTCCCAAACAATAAGTTGCTGTTCTCAGGAAAGGCAGATGACTCTTGGAGCGATAATGTATTCTGATGACAACAAACAAACGTTCGTTCCTTTTCACACTGGAACTTGGTGGTCAAATCTTATATATCCATATATAAATGATTTGAAGCTTTTTGAATGTCCTAGTGCGGGAGGAGAAGCATGGAGAGTTAGAAGCTATTGTATAGCTTCTGGTGATCGTCCGGTTCACTATGGAGTTAACTGTGGAAATGGAGGGCAATATGGAACGCAAATGCCTGATTGGCATGGACCATTAGGGAAAAAGGATAGTCACATTGAAAATCCTTCGCAAACAGTTTGGCTTTCTGATTCAACTTGTGTAGAGATAGGTCCATGGCAGGCATATCCTAACCATGGAACAACTTGTGTTAGTGTTGCAATAAACCGACACGGAAAAGGAATAAATTTTGGATTTTGTGATAGTCACATAACATGGTATAAGGCTACTTCAGATAGTTTTATAGATGTGCCTTTTGGTTATTGGACTTGTAAGAGCGGAGATTGATCGCAAAACAAGGAGATAAAGTCATGAAAAGAAACAAAGGTTCGTTCACTCTGATTGAATTGCTTGTAGTTATCGCTATCATTGCAATTCTGGCCGCCATGTTGTTACCGGCATTAGCAAAGGCGAGGGAGAAAGCTCGTGCTATTTCCTGTATATCAAACTTGAAACAGCTTGGTCTGGCAACGGAGATGTATTGCGGAGACAGCAATCAAGCTTATCCGTTATCAGTATATCTTGAAAACTCAATGGTCAAATCGTGTTATCACTCGTTGCTGGCATATACAAATGACGCCAACATATTACTTTGTCCAAGTGACCCTGAGAGGATCTTGATGTCTGAAATAGGCAGTTTGATTCCTGCGCCTATGGCTCCTGGAGTAAATGCCGTAAGTTATGTTGGAAACTTTGCTGTTTTTGAAGATGGGCCAAATAACGCTCTGACTGGAGCTAACCATGCTGGAATAAAACAGGGCGAACTTAAACGTCCATCTGAAACCTATTTGATGAGCGATGGAGAAATCGAAGTAGCTCCAACCCTGTTTGATGCTCCAGTTGTCAACGATCACAACAACGGATTCAATGGTATTCTTGCAGACGGACATGCGGAAAGATACGGATGTAATCCGACGAACAATCAATATTACGATCTGGGGATGCATCCTAAATTTTTCTACAATATTTCCGGTGGAAGTTACAGCGGAAGAAACACGATTTGGGGAGTAGTCATGGAAAACGGAAACATAGGAGCGTTGCGTTAACATGACTTTTGAAGTTTTATGGGAACAAATCGTATCTCAAAATCCATCGCTTTTAAAGAGCAAGGTAGTTATGTCTTCTGAAAACTTTAAGAAGGCAGTTGAACTTGCTTATAATACTGGAAAGAAAAGTCAGAATGTAAAAGATACTTTAGGTTATGGAGGAGAAAGTCTATTTGGCGATATCTTCGGAAAATCAGCAAATATTTTTGACAAAAATAATAAAGGATAAAATATGCAAGGAAGAACGAGTAAAGACGAGTGGTTTCTTGACTTAGCAGAAAGAACAGCAAGACAGGGTTCTTGCCAACGAAGGAACTATGCTGCCATCCTTGTTAGCCAACAAGGTTATATTATCAGCACTGGATATAGCGGCGCTCCAAAAGGACAGCCACATTGTGCTGAATATGGTGTTTGCTGGAGAGAAAAGAACAACATTCCAAGTGGAGGAAACTATAATAAGTGCCGCAGCGTTCATGCGGAAATGAACGCTCTCCTGCAAGCTGGGAAGGCCGCTGAGGGCTGTACGGTATATATTGCTGGCATAGACGCCAAAACTGGCGAGTTAGTAGCCTCTGACACGTGTTTTCTTTGCAGCAAGATGCTTGTAAATGCTGGAGTAGAGCGTATAGTGGTAAGAATTCCCGGTGGCGAGAATATGGTCCTTGATCCGGTAGAGTCGTTTGAGAGAATAGAAGAGAAAGAATTGGGCAAGTTGGTCCCAATAAAAACATGAAATACTATTTATATTTAAGAGATTCTGATGGGTTAAAATTTCTGTATGCTGGATTCAGAGGAGAATCAATAAAAGAGGAGTCATTTGTTAGTAATTGGACTCTTGCATATCGGTTAGGTAGAAAATATCCTGAAAATGTAATAACAAACCTGTTAAGGAAAAATAAAAATTGGTTGTTAGAAAAAGGATTTACGTCTTATTGCTTGTTGCCAGAGAACGTAATAGACGAAAATCCTAATGATTTTAATGACTATCAGTATCATTTCCAGTGGAAATTGTTATGACGGTGTATGGCGGGATAGTATAGTTGGAAAAACGCTTCTCTCATAAGGAAGAGTCACCGGTTCGATTCCGGTTCCCGCTACCAAAAATATGAAATTATTAAGCAAAACAATAGGAAGAAATGGAGATTTGCTTTTCTGGTGGTGTCCAGGATGTGGTTGCGCTCATTGTATCAACTTCGTAAATGATATCAGACCAGCATGGTCTTGGAACGGAGATGCAGAAAAACCAACTCTTCATCCGTCCGTTCTCAGTACTGGTCAAAAACGATGCCATTGTTTTGTTAGAGACGGTAAAATAGAATTCCTGAATGACTGCACGCATGACCTGAAAGGCCAAACTGTTGGAATTCCTGACTGGCCGTTCAAGGAGGAAAAATAAAAAAAATGTGGAACC
>Ga0315291_10003464_pt1 | contig 20401 bp, 22 predicted proteins | sample YL17G12_20_MG_FD_203070 | JGI IMG/M metagenome (GOLD analysis project Ga0315291, IMG submission 203070) | Sediment microbial communities from Yellowstone Lake, YNP, Wyoming, USA - YL17G12_20 | ecosystem: Environmental > Aquatic > Freshwater > Lake > Sediment | place: USA: Wyoming | collected...
AACTCTTCGGGCGCCTGCGGGCCGAAACCGGGGTCGCCCTGCTGATTGTGACGCACGATGACAAAGTGGCCGCCGGAGCTGATCGTGTGCTGCGGATGGCCGATGGGAGGCTCTCAGATGAAGAGTGGAATTGCAGGGATTGACAGGCATCTCCGTTTAGGGTTCAAGGTCGCGAGTCTTCTGGCCCTCGCCGGGTTGACCCTGGCGCTGGTTGGCTGCAAGGCAGCCGCGCAATCTGCCGCGCTACCAGCGGCTTGTGCCACCATGATGGCCAGCGGATCCGAAGTGTCCACAACCACGCAACCTGGCGCAGCACTAACGGCTGCCCCAGCCGCACCGGGCGCCGTCTCGGTGGAGATCATCGCGTTCAGCCACCCCCCCCTGCGCCCAGTGTTGGCCGAAGTCGGCCAGCTCCTGGCTACGTATGGTGATCGCGTCCATGTCACTCACTATGACTTTGATACCCCCGAGGGAGCAGCTTTTGCCAAGAAGAAGGGGCTGAGCGGCCACATCCCACTGGTCATTTTTGTCAACGGCAAAGACACCTTCACCCTGAACGAGCGCAAGGTCACCTTTGAGAGCTTCCCGCAGGGACAGGGAACGGGAATGGTGCCCGATGGGGCCTGGACGGTGGCCGATCTCGATGCGGTCGTGAAGCAGATGACGGCCAAGTAGGATGAAAACGTACGTGATCGCCGAGATATGGCATCGGGCGGGTCGCTCTGCGGCCACGGCTCTGGGGGTTGCGGTGGGGATAGCGCTCTATATCGCCCTCACGGCTGTCGGTACCGGCTTCCAGGAGGTGGCCCGCCGCCCCCTGGAAGGTGTGGGCGCCGACATCCTGTTGGCCCGCATGGCGAGCGGAGCCGATGTTTCCGCGAGCGCGCAGACGATGCGCGGGGTTCGCTTGCCCTTTGGTCTCTCCACATTGACGCTAGAGGAGGTGGCAAAAGAGCAGCACATCTCGGGAGTCAGTGCTGCCGCGGGCGGCTTGCTATTGTGGGACTTTGGTCCCAGCAGCTACCAGACGGTGCTGGGAGTGGATGTGAACGAGGAGGCCGTCGGACCGGCCCGGGCGCGCGAGTGGGTGGTTGCTGGACGCTTTCTACAGCCCAACGAGCGCCATGTGGCGGTCGTTGACAAGCACTATGCGACCTTCTTCCGGCTGAAGCCGGGCGATGCGGTGCCTATCGGTGGAGCGTCTTTTCAGGTCGTGGGGATCGCAGAGGTACAGGAGGGCAGCCAGGCCGCTGCAGCGAACTTTTATGTACTACTGGCCGATGCCCAGGCACTCGCCGGCCTGAACACAGACGCTATCAACCAGATCTACGTGCGGGTGGCGCAAGCATCCTCTGTGGAGCAGATCGTGCAGCAAAGCCGGGCAACCCTGGGGGAGCTCAGCGCAACCACGGAGCAAAGCATCGTACAGGTGATGGGCGGCATCTCACGGGTGTCAGAGCGCTTCGCCGGCGTGGCCGCTCTGGTGGCATTGCTTGGCGGGCTGAGCCTCACCGGACTCGCGCTCTCGGCAAGTGCGGCCGAACGCCGGACAGAGATTGGCGTGATGAAAGCCGTGGGCTGGACCGCCGGCAATGTGACCAGCCATTTTGTGGTGGAGGGGCTGGTTCTTGCCCTGGCCGGGGCGTTGACGGGTATCCTTGTGGGATGGCTGGTCACGTTGGGGCTCGGGCTGATCCCCGTGGACCTGGGAGCCCTCAATACCAGCACCCCGACGGGCATATCGGCTGCCACGGCGATGGGATCGCAGATGACCCTGCCCGCGCGGATCAGCGCGACCGTCGCGCTCCAAGCGTTGGGCCTGACGGCGGTCGGGGGTGCTTTGGCTAGCTGGCTGGTGGCGCGCCATGCCGCGAGTCTGAAGCCAGCCGAAGCGTTTCGGCAATAGCTATCGTCGCCGGCGGGTAGAGTCGGCGGACACGGAGGTCATGCGCCCCTTGGCTACGAACTCTCAAACACAACTTCCTCTGCGGCGACGCCTCTGGCAAGTAGCCAGTCTGTTCCTCAAGCTGGGAACCATCGGTTTCGGTGGCCCGGCGGTCACGATTGCGATGATGGAGGACGAAGTCGTCACCCGGCGCAAATGGCTCAGCCGAGAGTATTTCCTCGATCTGATCGGCACCACGAACTTGATCCCCGGCCCGAACGCCACGGAGATCGCCGTCCATGTGGGCTACCTGCGAGCGGGTTGGCTGGGACTCGTTCTCGCCGGGGCCTGCTTCATCATCCCGGCAGCCTTGATCACGGGAGCTTTCGCCTGGGCCTATGTGCGTTTTGGCGCTCTACCGGGGGTGGCGCCATTGCTGCAAGGGATCAAGCCCGCCGTCCTGGCCGTGATCGTTGCGGCTCTTTGGCGGTTGGGAAGGACGGCCGTGAAGAGCTGGAAACTGGGGCTGATCGGCTTGGCAGTCGTGGTGGCCTCGCTCCTTGGGATGAACGAGATCCTGGCGTTGTTCGCCGGGGGGCTGCTAGGCATGATCTGGCTGCAAGTGGATAACGTCAAGCGACTATTCGGCCGTAAGCCAGGGGCAAGCGCGCTGGGCTTGTTCGCACCGGGGATCGTACTCTCCAAGGCACCTCTAGCGCTGGGCGGTGCAACGGCTTTGGCAGTAGCCACTGCCGCCACGATCTCCTTGTGGAGCCTGGGCCTATTCTTCCTAAAGATTGGCGCGGTGATGTATGGCAGCGGCTATGTGCTGGTAGCCTTCTTGCAGGGGGGACTGGTGCACGACCTGGGTTGGCTCTCGCAGCAGCAACTGCTGGACGCCATCGCGGCCGGCCAGTTGACCCCTGGCCCCCTGCTTTCGACGGCCACCTTCATCGGTTACCTCTTGCGCGGGATGCCGGGAGCTGCCGTCGCCACAGTGGCAGTATTCCTGCCCTCTTTCATCTTTGTGGCGGCCCTCGGCCCCTTTGTGCCACGTATCCGTCGCTCCCCCTGGGCAGCAGCCTTTCTCGATGCCATCAACATCTGTTCGCTCGGCCTGATGGCCGCCGTTTCGATCAAATTGGGCGTAGCGACTTTGCAGACCTGGCCGGCTGTCGTGATCGCGATCGTGGCCGCGGCGATTGGGTTGCGGTGGAAAGTGAACAGCGCCTGGTTGGTCTTGGGGGGAGCAATTGTGGGATGGCTCCTTGTGACGTGGACCTAATGATCAGTGCATAGGTTGCTAGAAAGTGTAACATCCAGGCTCCTTGATGCAGCCACGGATGACGTCGGGTCTTTGCTTGAGCCGTTCGACAGCCTGTTCCAGTTCGGAGCGCAGATGCTCAAGGTTATGACATACCAAGTTGCGCAACTCCACACGTTTCAGGTAGCTCCAGATCCCCTCATCGGGATTCAGTTCGGGCACGTACCCCGGCAGCGGTTCGATCCACAACCGTTGCCCCGCTCCTATAGCCAGGAACTCCTTGACCGCACGACTGCGATGCACACCGATACCATCCCACTCTACCAGGAGCTTCCCCGGCAGGTGGTCCAGCAACTGCTGCAGGAAGCGGACCACATCCTCACCGTTGAAGGCTCGCTCCTGGAGGCTCAAGTACAGCTCCCCTGTGGGGGTAATGGCACTGATCGCCGAGAGGTGATCCCAGGTCAGCCACTCGCGCAGCGTGGGGGTCTGCCCTCTGGGAGCCCTGGTGCGTACCACCGAGGGCAGGGGACGGAAGCCCGACTCATCGATGAACAGGCGCGTGCGCCCCTCGGCTATGGCTTTTTTTCAGCCTCCGGCCAACGCCCCTCTTTCCAGGCGCGAATGGCATCTTCGTTGCGTTGCTTGGCCCGGCGCGCAGGCTTCTGCAAGCTCCAGCCACTCTCACGCAACAAGCGCCCCACGCTGGTGGGGTACAAGGTGACCCCGAACTCCCGTTGGATCACTTCCGCCACCCGCCCGCGAGTCCAGACATCCCCCCGAAAGCCATATGCTTGGGCCCCTCGGCGGAGCAGCTCCAGCAGCTGCGCTCGCTGCTCCGCTCTGAGTTTGGGAGTGGGCCGTGGAGCGAGACGCCGATATAGCCCTTGCACCCCTTGTTCGCGCACCTGTTTCATCCACTGGCTGACGGCCCCACGGGTCACGCCCAAAGCCCTGGCGATGGCGCTCTGCGACCAGCCTTGTTGTTTCAGTTCCCAGGCGCGGAGGCGACGCCCTTCGCGCCAGTCTGCAACCTTGTGCTTATCTTCTTTGCTCATGGAACACTTGTACTACAGATGCTGTGTTTAGTAAACTGCGACCGGATCATTAAACACCCAATGCGCGGATGCCTCGGCTCTGGCTTGCAGAATGGTACGGTCGCGCGTTCGGCCAGCCCGCGCAGGTTTCGTTGTGCGGGGGGCCGGGGATTGCCGGGCTCCCATTGTTGTGTTGAGGACGCGGCGGCGGGTAGCAGAGGAAGGGGCGAAGCAAGGATACCAAGGCGAGGAGGCGCAGGGGATGCGGAGAGGCTGCAAGCGATGTTGCTGGTGGCTGCGCCGTGCATGGGCGACAGGGGTCTTAGGGAGGGGACGTTGGGGAGGTTGTAGTGCTGACATCTGATGATGCTGGAATCGTTGGACGACGAGAAGACCGTTGGTATGGTTTCCTCGCCGGTCGTTGCAGATGGCATCGTGTGCTTTGGTGGCCTGGACGTCAAGCTGTCTGCGGTGCGGGGCGCAGCGAGGCCAATGGAGGTGTTCAGGCTTTGACAATTCACCCTTTCCGTGCTAGCATGGCTGTAGTTCTGAAGTAGGCGATGAGGCTCGCCGGAGGGAGGGATCCCTCTCAACTGTCGCAGTCGGTTGTAGCCGGCTTGCGAACGATAGCCTCTACCATCATGGGTTCGCCCGTGAGAGGTAGAGGCTTTTTTGTTCTACCTGTGCAGGACAAGGGGCAGGGATGTGAGCAGCTTCGGGCTGGCTCAGATATACCTAAAGATCGCGCTGCGACGGCCGGGGTGCCCGGTGTGTCGCTGCTGCCTTGAGGCGGAGACCCATTATCTGAAGTTCCTGCTCTGGGAGCACGTCAATGACCTGGGGACGCGGGTGCGCATCAGCCAGAGCCTAGGCTTCTGCGAGCGACACGCGCGGCAGATGCTGCGCATGGAGCTGGACGATTGGGGAACGCCCCTGGGCAACAGCATCATCTACGAGGGCCTGGCGCAGGAAGTCCTGCCCAGATTGCGCGATACATGCCAGGTGGTGGAGGAAGAGGCAAGGCGGGGACGGGGGCAGAGGCTGCTCAGGTCGCTTGTGGCCTGGCTGCGGTCAAGAGGGGCGGAGCGCCATCGTTTCCTGGTGCCCGAGAGAGGTTGTCGTGTGTGTGAATTGAGCCAGGAGAACGCCCAGCACTACGCCGAGACGCTGGCCGAGATGCTGTCTTACCCGCAGTTCCAGGCCATGTACGAACGCAGCGACGGCGTGTGCCTGCCGCACCTCCGGCTGATCGTGCAGAGGGTGGGGCCTGGCCCCGGGTTGCGGTATCTGCTGGAGAGGACCGGGGAGCGGATGGAGTCGCTGCGGCAAGATCTGCGCGAGTACGGCCGCAAGCAGAGCGCACAATATCGTGCCGAGACGGTGACAGATGATGAACGCGCGGCGGCAGAGCGAGCAGTCGCCTTCTTTGGCGGCTCGATGGCTGCTTGTCCTCGTGTGGAGAAACGTAGTGAGGCGGTGAAACAAGCTGGCGGATGAACCGAAGACGGAGGCCATGATATGACAACGGAGATCAGCGAGATCGTCGCGCGCGAGATCCTGGATTCGCGCGGCAACCCCACCATTGAGGTGGATGTGAGACTCCAGGGCGGGGCTCATGGGCGGGCGGCAGTGCCATCGGGGGCATCCACCGGTGCCCACGAGGCCATGGAGCTGCGCGACGGGGATAAAGGACGCTATGGGGGCAAGGGCGTATTGCAGGCTGTGGCCAACATCCAGGATAAGATTGCGCCGGCACTGCTGGGTCTCGACGCCCTGGACCAAGGTGGGGTGGATCGCACGATGCTCGCCCTGGACGGGACGAAGAACAAGGGTACGCTCGGCGCCAATGCCATCCTGGGCGTCAGCCTGGCTGTGGCCCGTGCTGCCGCCGAGGCGGCGGGGTTGCCGCTGTACCGCTACCTCGGGGGCGTTTCGGCCAGGATCCTGCCCGTGCCCCTCTTCAACATCCTCAATGGCGGTGTACATGCCAACTGGCAGGGCGCCGATCTGCAGGAGTTCATGATCGCCCCGGTGGGCGCCCCCACTTTCCGTGAGGCGTTGCGCTGGGGGAGCGAGACTTACCAAAGCCTGAAGAGCGTCCTCAAGGCCAAGGGCCATTCCACCGGCGTGGGCGATGAGGGCGGCTTCGCTCCGGCGCTGAAGTGCAACAGCGAGGCTGTGGAGTTGATCCTGCAAGCCATCGAGAAGGCCGGCTATGGCCCCGGCGAGCAGATTGCCATCGGGTTGGATCCTGCTTCCAGTGGCTTCTACGAGGAGGGGCTTTACCAATTGCGCACCGAGGGACGCAAAGTCACTTCTGCGGAGATGGTCGGCCTGTATGCCGATTGGGTCGGCAAGTACCCCATTGTCTCGCTGGAAGACGGCCTGGCCGAGGACGATTGGGATGGATGGAAGCTTCTCAACCAGGAATTGGGGCAAAAGATCGAACTGATCGGCGACGACCTGTTCGTCACCAATGTCGAGCGCCTGGCGCGCGGCATCGCCGATGATGTGGCCAACGCTATCCTGATCAAGTTGAACCAGATCGGCACGCTGACGGAGACGATCGCCGCCATCGAGATGGCCCGCAAGGCCGGGTGGGGGGCAATGGTTTCGCATCGCAGTGGCGAGACGGTGGATAGCTTTATCGCCGATCTCACCGTGGCCATGGGCACCGGTCACCTGAAGACGGGTGCGCCGTGCCGTGGGGAACGGGTGGAGAAGTACAATCAGTTGCTGCGTATCGAAGAGGAACTTGGCGGGGCGGCCGTCTATGCCGGACGGAGAGCTTTCGTCCGCTGAGATGTGATGCGTTGACAAGGGGTATGGACATTGGAGAAGGTTATGGCGCGCAGCAAGAGCTATTATGACATGCGTGATGCTCTGGTCTTATCGGGCTGCCCAGTGTGCCGGGTAAGGGCCGAGTACACTGAGCACATGCTCGATGGGCTGCTTTACGAGAACGTCAACGATCCGGGGTTGCGCAGTAGGTTACGCCAGGCGCGCGGCTTCTGCCCCGAGCACAGCTGGGGCCTGGCGCGCAAGGGCGCAGCACTGGGGGTGGCGATCATGATGCACGACGTGCTGTGCGAGGTGCTCAGGAGAATGGATGGAGCCAGGTTCCGTGCTCAGCCTGGGTTGTCGCTGGGACGTGTGCAGGAGGCGTTGGATGACGAACGCCCCAGGGCGGCTACGGCGGAGGTGGTTGCGGACCTGGCTCCCCAGGCGATCTGTCCCGTCTGTGTGCGTGTTGGGGAAGTGGAAGCGGCGTGTCTCGATGCTCTCTTGGACAACCTGTTGGGGGAAGATGGTCTTCTTGAGCTCTACAGGGCTTCCGATGGACTGTGTCTGGCGCATTTCCGGCAGGCGCTGACGCGCGTGAGCGATGAGACGATCTTCGACGCGATGATGGCCGCCCAGGAGGCGATCTGGGGCAAGCTCGTGGAGCAGCTCTCCGAGGCCATCCGCAAGAGCGACTATCGCTTTCGCGATGAGCCGGTGGGAGAGGAGGCCGTCGCCTGGCTGCGGGCCATCGCGGCCGTCGGGAGTGAGAGGCCCCGGCAAGGCAGGTCGTGATGCTCATGGAACTGGCGCGCATCAATCTCAGAGAGGCATTGGCGCAGCCGGGCTGCCCGGCGTGCCGGCTGCGTGAGTGCTGGGAGAGCGAGTACTTGCAGATGCTGCTCGCCGACTATGTGACCGATGGCACGACGCGGCTGGCGCTGGTGCGCAGCATGGGGCTATGCCCCCGGCACGCCTGGGATCTCCAGGCGGCCGCGCAACAGCAATGGCGGGACGGCCTCAAAGTGGCGATCCTCTATGAGAGCGTGGGCCTCAACGTATACAGGATACTCAGCGCTTACCTGGCCAAGCAAGGCGAGGATGACCTGGGCATGAACCAGCCGCGCCGATCGTACCTGCGCGACTGGTTGGTTCGCCGCGGCAGGTTGGGGCGCGCGCTCGCGGCCCGCCTCTTCCCGCCGAGGGTGGCGGGGGAGCTATTGGAGCATCTGGCTCCCAGGCAGGAATGCCCGATGTGTGAGATGGCCGAACGTCGAGAGCAGTTGTTGTTGCGGTCCATGCTGAGCGACTCCCAGTGCCTTGCCCGGCTGGCCGCTTCAGATGGCTTCTGTCTGCCGCACCTGCGGCGCGCGCTGGCCTACGCCCCCAACGAGGGGGCCGCGCACCGACTGGTGGTGGTCGCCAGGGGCCAACTGCGCGAGTTGTTGGCCCACCTGAGGGAGTATCAGGACAAGCATCGCTGGCAGGACCGGCCAGAGCTGCGGAAGCCCTGGGAAGAAGCCTCCTGGATCAGGATGGTGGCTTACCTGGCGGGGGAGACGTGGGGCGAGGAGGATATGGAACTGCACCAGGCGCGCCAGCGGGCGGGTGAGAACTATCGCCGGCGCCCTGCAAGGGGATCGCCCGTGGCGGACGATAATAGCACCGTGGGCAAGCACGACGGATTGCAGGGGTGTGATTCGGCTGAAAGGCCTGAGCGGGAATGATCTGGACAGGTGGGGGGTGATGTGAGTGGCCGATCCTGAAGCCGTCTGCGGCAGCGCCGATTTCGAGCGCCGCTTCTTTGCGGGTGCCGAGCAGGTCGTGGTGTCCATCGAAGTGCTCGCGGAAATGTACGACGAGATGTTGGCGGTCATCGCGCAGAGCGGCCTGCAAACCGAGGAGGGCCTGAGGATTCTGCTCGCCCAAGGGCTGGGTTACGCGAAAGGCCAGCTCTTGTTGCAGGCCGATGATGAGGCACGGGCACGCATGGCGGCGCGGCTGGCGGAAGTGGAATCCATGTACGCCGTGATGAAGCGACAGACGTTTTGCTTTATGCGCGACAACCAGGTGTTGGAGATGCAGAACGCCGCTTTCAAGAATGCCAACCTGGGGCTGAGCGGGGTGGTGCAGCGCCTGCGTAGCGAGAACGAGGCTCTGACGGACGAAGTGCGACTTTTGCGCGGAGAAGTGGAGGCAGCGCGCGAAGCCAAAGGGGAGCGAGGGGAGACGAAGGCTGGCGGAGCCTCCGCGAAGCGGCCCAAGGGGATTGGGCGCCTGCTGCGCTCCCTTGGGATCCACGCCTGAGCGACAAATAAGGAGGTAGCTGATGACAACGACGCTGATCCTGGTGCGGCATGGGCAGACAGAGTGGAACCGCGTGGAGCGCTTCCGGGGCCGCCACGACGTTCCCCTGAATGAGGCCGGCCTGGCCCAAGCCGAAGCGGCCGGACGTCGCATCGCAGCAGAGTGGCAACCGACTGCCGTTTACTCCAGCCCTCTATCCCGGGCGATGGTCACGGCGGAGGCCATCGCGCGCCCCTTCGGGCTGGCGGTGCAGCCCCACCCGGGGCTGATTGACATTGACTACGGGCAATGGCAAGGGCTAACGCCGGATGAGGTGCGGGGGCAATGGCCGGACGTACTCGACCGATGGTACCGGGATCCGGCGAGCGCTTACATCCCGGGCGGTGAACTCCTGGCTATCGTGGCCGAGAGGGCGATAGCAGCCGTCAGGGGACTGGCGGCCGGCCACGAAGGAGAGGCGATTGTCCTGGTCAGCCATGTCGTGGTCAACCGGGTCATCCTGCTCCGCGCGCTCAGCATGGCCTGGGCCAGCTTCTGGCGCATAGGGCAAGAGAACGGGGCGATCAACGTGCTGAAGATGGAAGGACGGGATCTGCATCTGGTTACCTGGAACGACACCTGCTATCTTCAGCACCACTGAAACTATAGCCTGGAAGGCGCTGGATACCCGAAAGGAGTCGTACCCCATATGACTAACAACCATGCTGCCAGCCCCGAAGATGCGGCCCTGGGGAGGAACGTTGTGGCGTTGGGTTGGGTGGCCTTCTTCGGTGGGCTGGCGCAAGACATGATCCAGCCCATTCTACCCGTGTTCTATTCCACGGTGCTCGGTTTGAACAAAGAGTTCATCGGGCTGATCGAGGGCGCGCTGATGACTATCGTCAGCCTGATGAAGATCGGCGCAGGATACCTCTCCGATGCTTTGGGATTGCGCAAGGCGATCGTGTTTGTCGGCTATGGCTTCTCGGCGCTGGCTCGCTTCGCGCTCAGCTTTGCCGGCAGCGGCGCTGCCGCGTTCGGGTTGCGTCTTACTGACGGCGTGGGCAAGGGGCTTAAGGATGCTCCACGCGACGCGTTGGTGGCCGGTTCGGCCGGGGGGCGCAAACTGGGTTTTGCTTTCGGCGTGCAGCGCGCCCTCGACACCCTCGGTTCGGTCGCCGGGCCGTTGATCTCCTACGGGCTGCTGCGCCTTTGGGTGGATCACCCCAACAAGTATCGCGAGGTCTTTATGCTGGCGGGAGTTGTCGCTGCCATCCCGCTGGTCATCATCGGCCTGGTGGTGCGGGAGCGCAAAGCGGCCATCTCCAAACAGCGCCTCTCCCTAGCCGTGGTGAAGGGGCCTTTCGTGGGGTTCCTGGCCGTGATGCTGCTCTTTACGTTGGGTAACTCCTCGGATGCTTTCCTGATCTTGCGCGCCCAGAATGTGGGCGTTGCAGTCGGCACCATTCCGGTGGTCTATGCGCTCTTTAACCTCGTCTCGGCGCTGGCAGCCATTCCCGCCGGAAAGCTCTCGGATCGCATCGGGAGGCGCCGGGCGATCAGTTACGGTTGGGCGGTCTATGCCCTGGCCTATCTTGGGTTTGCTCTGGCCCGCAGCCCCTGGATGATCTGGGGCATCTACGCTTTCTACGGCCTCTATTACGCTCTCACCGAGGGAGCGGCCAAAGCGCTCGTGGCCGAGCTCGTCCCCGATGCCAATCGCGGCGCTGCCTATGGCCTCTACAACGCTTCTGTTGGCGTGATGGCCCTCCCGGCGAGTCTGATTGCCGGTGTGCTGTGGACACGGGTGTCTCCACAATCGCCTTTCGTGTTCGGTGCGGCGATGGCTTTCCTAGCTTTCATAGGTCTGCGATTTGTCCCCCAGTTTGCGGCAGGCCGACGCGATTAGGCGGGCAATCCTGTCTCCATACAGCAAAGGACGAACATGATGCCGGATATCGTTGCTTTGTGCCATCCAGAGCCCACACGGGCTGCCTAGCCATCCAGGTCCTTAGCGAGAGGACTCGATCGAGACAAGCGATCGAGTCCATCTCCGTTACAGAACACGGGCAGAAGCCTGGATCGGCCTTCGGGTGATCTTGTGGGGGCGGTCATGGGTCATCGCGAGACGGTCATGCAGGCGGCTATTCCGGCCACACAGCTGTCAGGTCAACTCTGGCCCTCTGGCTGGTGAGGTATGCTGGGCAAGATCGCCATCGGTACAGCGCAGGTACTCAGAACTGCGGCTTGAGATCGGAATCTCCGAGTGTAAGAGTATGCCGAGCAAGGGAATCATTCGTGCCGCTCTGGAAAGAGCTTTCGCCGAGGAAGGCTGCCCTATCTGCCGGCTGCTTCTCGCGCGCGAGGAGAACTGGTTGCGCGCCGTACTCACGGAAAGCATCAACGACCTGGGCATGCGCGATCGCCTTGCGGCATCCTGGGGTTTCTGCCATCGCCATGCCTGGTCGATGGCGACGCGAACCGACCTGGGAGGCCCCTTGGGTATAGCGATCATCTATGAGAGTTTGGCCGGTCGGCTGCTCAAAGAGTGCGGGATGGATACAGGAGATGGCGATAACCATCATCATCTGGCAATTGGCCGGGAGGAATACCTCGACCAGGTGCGGCCTGGCTATTCCTGTGTCTCCTGTACGGCATGGGCTGAACTCGAACAGAACTATACGGTGTCGTTTGCCAGGTACTACACTCAGGAGCGATTCGCCGCTCTGTATCTGAGTTCTCAGGGACTCTGCCTCAAGCACCTCGAGCAGGCCCTCAGTATACTGCGGCCATCAGCCAGGAGCTTTCTCTTGAGGGCAGCATTGGCCAAGCTGGAACGAGAGCGTCGGGCAGCACTTGGCGCCCACGACAGGGCTTATGGAGTGAGAGATCCCCTGGCGGCTATTCGCCCCAGGCTGAACCTGCTGGCCGGGCCTTATCCGTTCTGTCTCCGTTCTGGTGACTATTACAGATATGGTGCAGCGCTCGGCAGATGGGCAGGTTCGAGGACATCTCGTCATAAGAGCAGATGCGTGCTCTGCGGTGTCGAGCGGGAGGTTGAGAAGCAGGAATTCGCGCGTTTGTTGGGCTCCGAGCGCAGTGCCCAACAGGACGACACCCGGCTCTGTTCCGTCCATGCCTGGCAACTGCATTCGCTGGCGGTCGAGAGCCGCAGATTCGAGGCGTGCGCATCGTGGTCGGCCAGGCTTGCGAGCTCGGTCATGGGTTCTATCGAGAATCTCCTGTATCCGGAGCGACCAATCCCTCGTAACGAGCCCCTGCTTGCCCGATTGCGTCCTCCTCGCGCTATCGCCCCCCTCGTGAGCCGGGAGTGTGCCGTCTGCGGAGCGCAAGCCAAAGCCAGCAGAAGTGTGGCCAGCGAGATCGCACAATCCGTGGCGAAGGGTGCTCAAGGCGCTGGCGAAGCGAACGTCTGCCTGACCCATTTTGCCTTGCTGGTGGAGGTAGCGCCCCCTTCAGTCGCCAGTTTGCTCCGCCGAGGGCAATTGGGGAAGTTGCGGAAGCTGTGGGCGGAATTGCACAGCTACGTTCACTAGGTGCATTGGAACTACCAGGACGAACCATGGGGCGAGGAGCGTGACTCATGGAGAAGGGCAGTGGGTTTCTTTGTGGGGGCCGAGTGATGTCTGATGGCAGAGGTCGCCGGAATTGGTCTCGTTGGACGATACCTGTCATCTCCGCCCTGGGCGATGGACCGGTGATGACGATGCCTGAGCTCTATAGGAGTTCCTATGAATAAGGATGAGAAATCCGGGACCTGGCTCAATACTGCCGTCACTGGCATGACGCTGGCCAGCTTCTTTAGCGATGCGGGCCATGAGATGGCCACAGCCATCTTGCCCCTGTTCCTGATCGCCCTCGGCGCCCCCGCTGCTGCCCTGGGCACGATCGAGGGCGTCGCCGACGGCGTTTCCTCTTTCGTCAAGCTCGCCTCAGGGTGGTTCAGCGACCGCATCGGGCGTCGCAAGCCCATTGCGGTGAGCGGCTATGTGCTCACCGGCCTGACCACCGGGCTCTTCGCCCTGGCCACGACCTGGCCGCACGTCCTGCTGGCGCGTGCCATAGGGTGGTTCGGGCGCGGCATCCGGGGACCGGTGCGAGACGCCATGCTCACCGATTCGGTGCCCGCGGAGGCCCGCGGCCGGGCGTTTGGGTTCCACCGTGCCGGAGATACCCTGGGGGCGATCACCGGCCCGCTGATCGCACTGGGGCTGGTGACTTTGTTGGCAGGGCATACAACGAAGGAGGTGGCCTATCGCCAGGTCTTCCTGATCACGCTCATCCCCGGCATCCTTTCAGCGCTTTCTTTCGGGCTCCTGGTGCGCGAGCGCTCACGGCCCGCCAACCACGGTGCGGGATTGTTCAAGGCTATCGGGGGCCTGCCCAGGCGTTTCAAGCTGATGTTGGTCGGGGTGGGCATCTTTGGTGCGGGCGATTTCGCGCACAGCCTGCTCACCCTTCGCGCTGCGCAGGTACTGGCCCCGCAACTCGGTGCGGGCGTCGCAGGACAGGTTGCCATCGCGCTGTACGTACTCCATAACGTGCTCTACGCGGCGATGTCTTACCCCATCGGTGCGTTGGCCGACAGGGTCGGGAAGCGTGGCCTCCTGGCCCTGGGTTATGGTATCGCCGCCGTTATGGGTGTCGGTTGGATGGTGCTGCCCCTCTCGGTCTGGATGTTGGGGGCGCTGTTTGCCCTGGGGGGCACGTTCATCGCGGCCGAGGACGCCCTGGAGGGCGCTCTGGCGGCGGATCTACTGCCCGAAGATGCACGCGGCACGGGCTTTGGGGTATTGGCCACGGTGAATGGCCTGGGTGACTTGCTGTCCAGCGTGATCGTGGGGGTGTTGTGGACCACAGTCAACCCGCAGGCAGGCTTTGGGTATGCTACGATTCTGTTCTCGATCGGAGCGGTCGTCATCTGGCGACTGAAGTGAGAGACAACCCACAGCCAGGATCTCAACAAAGGGGGAATAGCCCAAATCTGCCATGAACAACCTGCTCATCGCCACGATCGCAGGCGCCTTGATCCTGATAGCCAGCATGGTTTCGGTAGAGTTCGGTCTGTCCGTCGCCATCACTGAGATCATCGCTGGCGTCCTGGCCGGCAATCTGCTGGGGCTGCACACAACTCCCTGGATGGATTTCCTGGCGAGCTTTGCCAGCATTGCCCTGACATTCCTGGCCGGTTCGGAGGTCGATCCCGACCTTCTGAAAGAGAAGTGGAAAGAAAGCCTGCTGATCGGCGGGCTATCATTCCTGATTCCATTCCTGGGCGCTATGGCGTTTGCCTACTGGGTATTGCGCTGGAGCCCCCAAGCCTCTCAGATCGTCGGTGTAGCTCTCTCGACGACTTCGTTAGCCGTGGTGTACGCAGTGCTGGTTGAGACCGGCCTGACAGATACCCAGATCGGTAAGGTGATCATGGCCTCTACGTTCATCACCGACTTGGGCACAGCTCTGGCACTGAGTCTACTGTTCATCCATCCTGGCCCTTACCTGATTGCCTTCATCCTGGTGTCGGTTGTCTTGATCGCACTGGTCCCGGCCATCTCACCCTGGTTCTTCAGACGGTATGGCGAGCGGGTGATTGAGCCGGAGATCAAGCTGATATTCGCCGCACTGTTTCTGGTGATGTACGTCGCTGAGCTGGGGGAAAGTCATGCGGTGTTGCCGGCCTTTATCCTGGGCCTGGTTATGGCCCGTTTCCTATCAACCCACAAGCAACAGCTTCGACGGCTGCGGGTGGTTGCTTTCGCCTTGTTGACGCCGTTCTTCTTCTTGAAATCCGGCATGAACATCTCCCTTCCTGCAGTGGCGGCCAACGTAGGATGGCTAGGGATGTTGTTCGGTGTCAAGATCATCGCCAAGTTCCTCGGCGTTTTCCCGGTTGCCAGGCGCTTTGTAGGGCCCCATGCCTGGTACACCACGCTACTGATGAGCACCGGCTTGACCTTCGGCACCATTTCGTCTTTGTACGGGCTCAATGCCGGGATAATAGACCGGGACCAATTCTCAGTGTTGGTGACAACCGTAGTAGCAACCGCTATCATTCCCACGCTTATTGCGCAACGTCTCTTTGCGCCGCGGATTGAGGAGAAAGAGGAGGCGTAGAAATGTACAGGCATATTCTGGTTACGCTGGACGGGACCCCCGCCTCTGAGCAGGCACTGAAACAGGCGATAGCCTTAGCCCAATTGTCGAGCGCAACTCTGACGGGGATCTCGGTGATCGAGAAACTCCCGGCTTATGCCGCATCGCTGGGGGAGGTGGCGGAAGCCAAAGCCGAAGGTGAGGTGTTTTTCGCCAAGCTGCAAGCCAACGCCGTTGAGAGCGCCAGGGCCTCGCATGTTGAAATGGCAACCGAGATTCGAGCCGGCCACTCAGTCCAGGTTATTCTTCACTACTGCGAAGAAGGTGGGTTCGATCTGGTCATTGTCGGCGCAGAGGGGCGTCAGGGCTTGGGGGGCACCGCGGACAAAATCACGGAACAGGCGTCATGCTCCGTCCTGGTGGCCCGGAGCACTTTGCGGGTCCTTCGTGTGCGGGATGTGATGACTCGCGATGTCGCCGCAGTCGGAAGCTCTGCACCACTGACTGAGGTCGTTGATCTGTTGCTCCATCGTGGCATCAAAGCAGTCCCCGTCGCTGAGGGACGGCGTGTGATCGGGATCATCACGGGCGGTGATCTGTTGGAGCGTGGTGGCATGGGACTGCGGTTGAGCTTGCAGCGATTGCTGTCTGCAGAGGAGCTTGCCGAGCAGAAAAGACAACTGGCCTCCTCCGGGAAAACTGCTGCGGATGTGATGACTTTACCAGTCTTGACCATCGGGGAAAGCGAAAAGGTGACGAGAGCTGCACGCATCATGGCGGAAAGGCAGGTCAAGCGGCTGCCGGTTGTAGACAAAGAGGGATCATTGGTTGGGATCATCAGTCGCCTGGATGTGCTTGAAACATTCGCATCACATGCGCAAGGCCAGGAGGGCCTTCCCACGTTGCCCAAGGGTCTTCTTCAGACAGCTGCCGATGTCATGTTCCATGATGTTGCCACGGTGAGTCCGGAAACATCCCTGAATGAGGTCCTCAACAGAATTGTGTCTACTCCCCTCAGGCGGGTGATCGTCGTGGATGAGACTCGTCGCGTGCTGGGGATGATATCGGATGCTGATCTGCTAGAGCGGGCTGCCACTCATCCATCTCCTGGCTTCTTGAGGCAGATCATTGCTTTCCTGGCGAGGCCGCCGGCAGAGGTTATTCGCATCAGCGGAAGCGCTTCTGAGGCCATGGAAAAGGATGTATACACCGTACAGTCAACGACTCCTCTATCCGAAATCGCCAGAATCATGACTGAGAAAAGGGTCAAAAGGATCGTGGTCGTTGATGACAGTGGGCGGTTGCTTGGGATGGTAGATCGAGAGAGCATCTTGAGGGTGGCCGTGAATGGTCTGCTCTAGTTTCGACGGGCCGATTCGGCGAACTCATCCCGTTTTCGACATGGGAAACGGCAGCCTGGCGAGGCAACAGGCACACGCCATCAGCCCTGTTTGCTCACCCTGACGAAGAGACCTCCCACCGTAGCGGCACTTTGGCGCTCCTGGCGCGCCGAGGGGTGATGATTCGCGTGCTGACGGCGACTCACGGCAAGAAGCTCTGGTTGTAGTGGTCTCAGGGAATCACAGGTTGTGCAAACAAGGGCGTTCATCGCCGCATGGCCACAATGCAATCCGTGCTCAAATCGCACAGCTGCCGGGTATCCCACGCACCGCATGGTCAACGCCGAGAGCGCCAGCCTCCAGCGCTCGAAAGGAAGGCTGACCGGGGAACAGGCCAGGCAGTGGGCTTGCATCTTCCGGTCCGGCCGTGTTCAGGTGCCAGCGGCCGTTTGCACAGGTCCCGTGCCGTCGCATACAATGGGCCGGAGGTCATCCTTCCTGGAGGTGTGACCGATGAGGCGACTGGGCGCCGGTGTGGCGGCAGCGGCGTGGAGCCCATCGGCTCCTGAATCGGCCGGGGCGCGGGTCTCTGCTCTTGCAGCGGGGTTCCTGGGGTGGGGGCCTGCAGGCCCCCCGGGGCGATTGTTGCAGTATAGTACCAATACCCCCAAATCTGAATAGTCACACAGCGGTGGCTGTCGGCGGCCCGGGATGACGCCCCTGGGGGTGTAACCCGGCGCATGGACGCGGGCAGCGACGAGACGTTGGTTCCCTGGTGAGGTGGTAGTGAGGTGTGCCATGAGAACGGTCGCGGCGGCGGATCTGGGGGAACCTTACATGGTCCATCCGACGGAGGTTGATGTGGGCGGTGCCGCGATCCTTACTGGATGGGGAGTCGTTACTCCGGTATTGGACTTCCTGGTAGACCCATGTGGCGGCATACCTGGGAGATGGCCTGCCAAAACTCACAGGGAGTCAGTTGGCGCTCGGTGTCTGGCCAGGTTGACCAAACGGCTGCCAAAGGCTCCATATGAATAGCCGGCCAGCCCAGCCGCACGGACAAAAGTGCACTCGGCACTGATATAGCAATTGGGGTTGACGTCCAGTACGTAAAACGCGCCATCTCGCATGCGGATATCTACCCGGGCATAGTCGCGGCACCGCAGGGCTCGATAAGCAGCCCGCCCGGTTTGCTCCAGCAGCCGGCATTCGCCCTCACCCAGGGATGCCGGCATCAAAATGTTGTATTGCTGATCATGCCGCAGGTTCGGGTTGTTCTTGCCGTCGTAGGTGCATAGGCGGTCGTGCACGTCACTGAACCCCGAAAAGTCGATCTCGGCCACCGGCAGCATCTCCACGTTGCCATTGCCCCAAAGCGCAGCATGGAACTCGCGGCCATCAATGAACTCCTCGACCAGGGCAGGCTGATGCAACGTCTCGAGCACATAGGCAACCCGATGGCTCAGTTCGTCGAGCGAGGTCACAACGGATTCAGAAGAAATGCCTACGCTGCAATGCTCCAGCACCGGCTTGACGATGGCGGGGAAATGGTCCCAGCCGTTTCCCTGTGCCGACTCGTAGACACGCCACTGAGGAGTCGGCACACCATGCGCAACCAACGCTTTCTTGATCTCGCGTCTGTCGTCGCTCAGCGACAACACATGGGGTGGCGAGCCAGTATAGGCAAAGCTCAATGATTCGAGCCATTGGGCCACCACAGCGCTACTACGGGGAATCCCGGGCAGCTCCTCGCACCAGTTAAAGACAATGTACTCGTGGTGATGGTATGGGCGCAAAGGGGTGATCAAGTCGGCGTCATAGATCGGCACAGACATAACCGGGTGCCCCAATGCTCGCAAGGCAGACAGGAGGCAACGAACGTCATCGAGCACTTCAAGGATGTCCTGATCCGGCCATGTGCGATCTAGATTGTACAGCACCAACACGGGCAGGTCGGTTCGGTCATCTGTTGGAGCCATATGATGCCTTTCGAAGAACTGCACGAAGAGCTCATCCCGCTCGATTCTTCCGCGTTATCCACTCAGTCGGCGAGGAAGAACACGGCGCGCAGGCCGACATAGAGCACGTAGAGGACGATGAGATATGCCGCACCGTAACGGTTCAGCTTGCCCTTGGTGAACCAGAGCAGAACCCATAGAAGCGCTCCGGTCAGGCTCTGCCACGGGAAGTCCCAATAGAGCGATGGCCCCGGCACCCAGTAGGTTGAGACGAGCGCACCCAGCCCGATACCCACAAGGGGATTGGTGATATTACTGCCAATCAGCGTCCCCAACGAGACGCCGTGTTCGTTGTGGCGCACGCCCGCGAGAGCGGTGACTAATTCTGGCAGAGCTGAAGCCACGCCGAGGGTGACCACGCCGATGAACGACCCACCAACCCCGGTTCTCTCGACCACCATCTCGGTTACAACAAGCACTACCTGGGCAGCCAGGATGGTGACGCCCATGGCCCCCAGGGCAACGAGGACGGATAGCGCCGCCTCGCCTGCGGTCGTGGGCGCCGGCACCTCCTCTTCTTCAGCGATATTTGCCGGCTTCTTGTAATATCTGCGCTCATCCCAGTAGAGGAAATAGGTATAGCCCACGAACAGCCCGAAGAGGATCAGGCCATCTAACCGCGAGAACTGCCCGTCCAGCCCCAGCACCAGGCAGACCAGAGTGGTCACGACTAGCGGCAACAGGCTTTTCCAGAGCAGATAGCGACGGAAATAGAGCTGGCCGGCCAGTAGCACGACTATCCCCATGATCAACGTCTGTTGCACCACGTCCGAGCCGATGTTGGCCCCGATCACAATGGCGGAGCCGATCTTGTAGTCCAGACGCCCGGTGAGGATGCCGACGGAGGCCGTCAGGTGCGAGCTGATCTCCGGGATGCTTGTGGCTAAGGAGAGGACGGTCATCCCCATGAAGGCGCCGGACACACCCAGGTAGCCCGCCAGGCCGATCACTTTCTTCACTGCCAGATTGGAGCTAAGGATCAACATGGCCAGGGCCGCGAAACCCGCGACTACAGTGACCCATAGGCTTTGTGAGGAAAGGATCTCGATCATTCTTGCACCTCGGCGTACGTGAACGATGTGTGGCGCGTCGTTGCGCGGGCGACGACAAGCAAACAAAAAGCCGTCACCGGCAAGCGCCAATGACGGCCAGGGAGATCCCCGTGAGGGTATCAGGGATCTCGAATCCTCACTAGCGCACACCGGTTACCCCCCGAGTGCCAGCCGGCACTCCATGGGTTGTCTCAGTGGTGGCGGTGCTCGACCGTAACCATATTCAGGCGTTCTCCCCGATCCGGAAATAGGACACAGAAAGCAGAGTCACTGGATCGCTCATCGGTCGCTGGTGCGCCGACAAGGACATCGCACCTGGTTCGGATATGTGCTGACGCGACGAAGTATAGTTTGGACAGCATGTAGCGTCAAGCGGGAGCTCCTCCATTACCCAGGGTCATCTCCCAGAGGGGGAGGGAAGCTCGGCCTCACCCAGGTTCCCCCGGAATGTGGTCTTCGCCGATAATCGGGGACGATTGGGCCATCCTGCCGAACTCGGTACTCGCGCCCGTAGCGACGACCACGGCCCGACCCTGTCCACGGGTGGCAACGGTGGCGGCGTAGACCATGTTTCCGCGCTTGTACAGGGGCAGTTGGGCCGCGGTGAACGTCACGGTATGCTTC
>Ga0315291_10003466_pt1 | contig 20386 bp, 13 predicted proteins | sample YL17G12_20_MG_FD_203070 | JGI IMG/M metagenome (GOLD analysis project Ga0315291, IMG submission 203070) | Sediment microbial communities from Yellowstone Lake, YNP, Wyoming, USA - YL17G12_20 | ecosystem: Environmental > Aquatic > Freshwater > Lake > Sediment | place: USA: Wyoming | collected...
AGCCGTCCACCACGTACGCCAACGTGCCCACGACTTGCACGCCGCATGCAGTGCCAGGCGAGTTGTAGTAGCCCAACTCCGACGGCTGGGGCAGCATAACCGTCACATCCTCGGCCGTGAACGTGGCTGGGGCGATCGGCTCGTTGAACATCACCTCCACGTAATCGACGCTCGCGCCGATCAGCCCGTCGGGCCAGTGGGCGACGATTCTCGGCCCTTGTGGCGTGATACACCTCTGCCCGAAGCTGCCCATAACGGCCATGAGGTCGCCGTAGTCCACCGTGCCGCTGCAATCGAAATCGACAGACCCACCAGGCTTCGTAACGCTGGAGCCAAAAGCCTGTTTCATGGCGATGTAGTCGACGGCGTCAACTGTTCCATCGCCGTTGGCGTCTCCGGGCAGGTTGCCGAAATAGAACACGTCGTCCGCCCCCAAGCCCGTCGCCGCACCAGCCTTGACGGTCACCTGGAGCCACTGCTTCGCCACAGCCTCGTTGGGATCGACGACACCATCCAGGTTGTTGTCCTTCCATATGATCGTCACGCGATCGCTGCCGCCCGCGCCCGCACCAGCCCGCACACTTACCGCCTGCGGGGCAGGAGCTGCCGGCCAACCAGAGGGATCACCGCTGGTGCCGACCTTGAAGCCTAAGTAGTTCCCGATGGTCCCAAGGTTCAGCCCGCCGGGGTTGCCCAGGTCGTCGATGTCGACCATGATGCCGTTGATGCCCTTACTATATGCCGTGATGTTTGTCCCGCTGCCCGTCTCGTCAGGCATCAGGGCTTCCTTGTCAGTTGCGATGGCCGCATCATCAGGCGAGGATTCAACGGCTGGATCGCCGGCAAGCACAACGGTTGCCCACGTGCTGGGGTCCAAGTGTGCCCGATTCTGCGTGCCGAACCATTGGACCTTGCTATCTACATACCCACCATCGTCGTCATCGAGTATCGCCACATCCAGCCCCAAGAGCGTGCCGGGCCGAGGCGAGACCCCGAGTGTCGACCACGGGATGGAAACCTCGACCAAGTATCCATCGCCCTGTGGCTGCGTAGCGAATGTCATACCAGCGGTCAACTCGGCAGAGCTTGGCGACACATGTACCATTCCATCGCCCCAACGGAACAGGTATTGGACATCGTCAATTCCATCAAACGCACTGGCACGGCTGTGATTCGGATCGAGATAAACCTCAAGGACATCATCGTCCCAGACAATGGGCGAGTCATTGACGCGAATATCGTCCTTGACTCTTGCGAATAAGTACAGAGCCGACTCGTCCCAGGTAGCTTTGAATTCACCCGAGGAATCCGCAGTGTCGTTCCTGACCCCGTAGACGACCCGGTCGATGGGATGTGAGGCCACGCTCGTCCAAACCGCATCTTCAAGCCCGTCCACAACTGGAGCGGACGCGGCAGCGGCAATTTCCGCCGCGGCATTTGCCGCCTGCCCGTCATAGTAGGAATTGTTGTAGAAGATGTGGCGGCCTACGACCGTTGCCTGCGCCGCAGGCTGCACGTTCAGCAGGGCGGTCACAGGGTCCGACCAGGTGCCTTCATCATCCTGGACGCTGTAGCTCAGTGTATACCATCCTGGGTTTGTCGGCGCAGTCAACAGGTAGCTGCCGAGTGGAGTGGCTGTCTCGTTGCCGTTCAGCAGCAGGCGGCCCCCAACGATTGACTGGCCGTTCTCATCGTTGTCATGCCCGCCCAGGGTCAGCGCAACGGTGCTTCCCGGCGCGACGCCCCCTCCCGGCACGCCGCCCATCTGAGCCGCCGGCAATGCATTCTGAACGGTTAGTGTCCCTGTGGCCCAGTTCGACCACTGGCCATCATTGTCTTTGACGCGGAACGAGATCTGATGCTGTCCAACGGTCAGGTTGTCGGACTTGGTGTTCCAGTCCTTGCTGGTGCTCAGCAGTCCATCCAGGTCGGACCGCCACTCTCTCGCCACGGTGTTGCCGTCCTGATCCTGTCCCGTCCCGTAGAAGTACACATACTGGCTTGGCGGTTGAACGGGGCTGGGGGTGATCTGGTCAATCACCGCCGTCGGAACTGCGTTGATGACGCTCCCAGTTGTGCTGACTACGTTACTCCATGCGCTGTCGTTGTCCTGGGCACGGGCGAAGTAACGATTTGTGCCCAGCGAAAAACCAGCCGTAGAGCCGCTCCAAGACCAGCCGCCGGCCGGAATGGAGTCCTGGCCGAGGTACTGGTCGGTGCTGACATCAAGCACGCCGTCGCCGTTGCTGTCGCGGTAGAATTCGACCTTGCTGACCGCGCCGTGGAGGTCAGACACGCCGTTGGCCGTTAACGTAAGCGTGTTGCATCGCGTCACAAGGTCCGGGCTATCTGAGAGCGACTCGACGGACGGCGGCTGATTCGGGACAGCAAAATAGAGCCAGATCGGATTGCTGTACGCTGTATACTCGTCCACGTGCAGTTCCGCGCGATAGCACTGCCAACCTGTACCATCCTCGCTGGGCGACCAATCTGCATAGGCATCCCACGTGCTCTCTCCAGGACTGATGTATCCGTCACCGGAGCGACCTGGGCGGTCGGCAGAGTCGCGATTGCCCTCATCGTCATAGTGCCAAATCTTAAGGTCGCCGACCGTTGGAGTCCGCCACGGCGTATCGCTCGAATCCGGAAAGTCGAAACGAAGGATGCCCTGAGAAGGAGTCGTAACAACGCGCTGGTCTCCTGGCATGGCGTCAACGCCGAAGTCCCAGAGGTCGTCATCGCCGTTCATGTCAACGCCCATGGTGAACAATGGCCCGTCCGTAACGATCGTTTGACCGTTGTAGAATGCATTCAGAATGTCCGCTGACGATGAAGATGAAGCCAAGGCAACAGTCCTGACATCCCCGAGCCTTGTCTTATCCTTCAAGTATTCGCTCAGGTGGTCGTCAGACCCGCCACTAAGGAACCAATGGTAGTTCGTTTGGCTGGGTCCATAGCTTGAACTCATGATGGACTTCAAGGCGTCTTCCCACAGGGTAAAAGAGTCATCACGCTGGTTACCCGAGTCCGCTCCCTGGTTGCCGTTCCAGAACTCGAAGCCGCGAAGAATGGGTTCCCCCTCACTGTTGACGAACGGTAGCGCCGACAGAACGTCGTCCGTGGTCCATGGCTCCCCAAATATCGAGTTGTCTTCGGCAGGATGGGCAGCGTAACCAAACATGCGTCCGTCAAGCTGCGCAATATCATCCATGGTATCGGGCAGTACGTTCACTGGCAGGGCGGCGAACTGCACACCGTATCCCACAACAAATGGATCTATGCTGGCAAATCCGTATGCCAGCAAGTGCAGTTGTGGGAACCAAGTGTCGACTTCCTCATCTCGCCCTGCGCCGATGCTGATTTCCTCACCTTTCAACAGGCCATACCCTGCCCACGCCGGGTTGTATTCCAAAGCTGCCCATTGGTACTTGTTAGGTTGACTGGCGTAGTTGGCTGTCGTCATCCAGACATCGGGGTCTGCAACCTGAAACCATTCGCCAAACGGCTCCGGATTACTGTCCAAGTCATATGAATGATCAGTCATGGTGATCCAGCTAATACCCATGGCCTCAGCCATGAGTCTTGCGATCGCGGTTGGCGTTCCGAATTCTACGTCGCACGTAGAATCTGCCCATTGGGTATCTGTAAGTGCAGAATGCACATGCGTATCGCCCGCATACCAACCCCATCTATCCCCTGACCAGGAAGGAATGTCGCCGACGAATGTCACCTTTGCTGTTGCAGGGGTATTCCAATCCTCACCAAACAATCCCCACCACTTCCACCGGTAGTCGACTTCTACCGTAAGGTCCGTTGTAGTGGAACCCGAGGCAACCAGATCATCAAAGTCACTCCACCGGATGTAGCCCAGCGTGTACCACCAGTCGGCATTGTTGCAGACTTCGTAATACGGGTCAGCGCCGTCCGAGAACTCGATGCTGTGGCCGACTGCCCCTCCTGTGTTAAGATTGATTCCGTCAGCCGTGTAAAGGTCCACAGTCCTGAGGCTCCCCGCCGGCCCGATCTTCACTGTCGCGTAGTTCACATTGGGACGGTAGAAGTCAGGGTAATCCCTGTATACCAAGACGACTGGCAGATCCTGGGTCTTCTCAAATTGCCACGGCACCACGACCATGAACTTCCCATCCGATTCTCCAACGGTCCTGAAGGCCGGATCCTCCTCGTTCCACTCGCTGATGCCTCCGCGGCCGTCCGCTGCACGCACGTGGACAACGTAGACGGTATCTGGCTGTAGGCCGGTCAAGACTGTGAATGTATTGTCGGTGGTTCCAGCCGACGTCCAGCCTGGCGTGTTGTTCACACCGTACTCGATCTCGTAAGTGATGGGATCGCTGTCCGGGTCAACCGAAGGGACCCAGTCGATTCGAGCAGTGTTTGTTGTAATATCCGATGGCGTGAGCGTTCCGGGCGTTGTCGGCGGCCGGTTCACCGTCAACCTTCCGTCGCTGTAGTCAACCCCAATCAAAGAGCCATCGCTTGCCACTCCTTTAACGTACACCTGTTGGCCAAGCAAGCCTGAAGGCACATCCCATAGGTAGTTTCCTGTATTGGACAATTCGGAGGCAATAAGCGTTTCGCCGCCGGGACTCGTGTTGGCATCATAATAGAGGCTGACGGTGGGGCTCGTTCCGTTCGGGTCGCTAGCATCCCACCCGATCATGTAGTCGGCGGGCAATGTGACGACAGCCCCACCCGCGCCTGGGGCAGTGATGCTGATTATCGGAGCAAGATTGACTTCGGGGCCCGTGATATATAGGTCATACCGACCCGTGCTGTCACTGCCCTCATCATTCACGTCGCCCCTGACGAGGAAGTAGAGCACCTGCCCTGCCGTTACGTCACCGGTATAGTACCCATCGTGGAAGCTTCCGGTGTCAGAATATATTAAGAAACCGGCCGAGTCGAAGATAAAGAGGTCTGTGTCCCAACCAACGCCGCCAACCGAATCAGCTTCCACAGTAAGGGGACCAGAAGCTGGAGCAGTATATCGCCAATACTCGCCTTCCGAACTCGGGTCGATGTACTGGTTCCAGTACGTCTTGTCGCCGTGCGCATCCAACTCGATGGGGGGGCTACAGGAGGGGGATGGGAGGTCGATATTGACGGAAAAATCGAACATCCACGTTGGCGTGTCAAGCCACAGAGAGTATTCCATCCCCGCCGCCACCGCGTAAGACATTGAGTTAGAGCCGTCGCTTTCGCTTTCAGTCTTCAGCCATGCGCCGTCGCTGCGATAAAGTCGCATAGTGGCGTCAGAATCTGTGTATCCGTGGTTGAATGTGGCCGTCCCTGATGCTGCGGGAGTAAAGATGAAGTAGGGATCGTCCGTGGGCCACGAGCCACTGGCAGCACCGTTGCCATTAAGATCGAAGATGATGTGGGGATGGAAAACACTGGCGCTAAGAGCCGGATGCCGCTGGAAACTGCGAGTGCTGGAGCTGTAGCGTGGGTTGTCGTTGTTGTCGTAGGCGATTAGCCGCCAATAGTAGGTGCCTTCGTCGCTGATGGTCTCGGTGCGCGTGGTGCCTGTCAATCCGGGGCGGTCGATCATCTTGTTGTTGAAGCCGGAGTCCGTGGCCACCTGCAGCGTGTAGCTCTTGAATCCGCTGCCATACCAGGCGTCATCCGAGCCGCCCCAGGAGAACGCAACAGAACTGCCGGTTACCTGGCTCCCATTGTCCGGTCCGCTGAGGTCAAAGGTAGTCGGCGGGGTAATGTCCGTTACGACCATCTTGTTGCTCTGAAGGCTCTGTGGCGAGTACTCGAAGTAGAACTGCTCCCACGGGGGCATTCCGTCATCACGCTCCCATCGAGGCGTCCAAGTCGTGTAGCCCCACCCGCTGGAATCGAAGGTGATGTTCAGCGTGTCGTATTGGTTGTCGAAGTCGTAGTCATCTTCTTCGTACACCGTCACTTGGATCGTCTGGTTGGCCATGCCGACCGACGTGGCCCCGAGGTAGACCGTATTGCCGGCCTCGCGACTACTCACCATACTTGACCCACTCGAACTCCCGCTCCGCCAAGTCAGGGTATTCAACTGGCCCACTGAGAACCCTGGTCCGCTGGTGCTGCTCATCTTGCCGTTGTTGTCCCAGGCCTCCACCAGCCAAGTGTGGTCTCCGACAGGAAGATCACTAACGTCCCTACTCGTCGCAGTTCCCCGGTACTTCTCTGTGCCATCGACCCTGAACACGAACTCCTTGAACCCGCTGCCCAAGGTGTCACTGGGGTTGTCAGTGGTCGGATTCCACGAGAAGGTCCGGGTAGTGCTGGGGCCGCTCGTGGGACTAACAGCAAGACCCGTCGGCGCAAACGGCGGGGTTACGTCTGTCAGCACCAAATTGGTGGTGCTGTAAAGGTTCTGCGGACTATAGTAAAAATAGTACGTCTGATACGGCGCCCAGCCATCCCCGTTGTCCCAGTCGGCCGTCCAGCTTGCCGAGCCCCAACCGCTGGAATCAAACGTAATAGATTTGTTCCCGTAATTATCGTCTAAATCGATGCCGTCGTCCTCGTAGATTGTTACGGTGATGGTCTGGCCGCTCATCCCCGTGGCCGTCGCCCCCAAGTACACCGTCTGGCCCGCCTCTTTGCTGCTGATAATGCTGGAACCGCTCGTTGAGCCGCTCCGCCAAGTCAGGGTATTGACTTGGCCCACTGAGAACCCTGGTCCGCTGGTGCTGCTCATCTTGCCGTTGTTGTCCCAGGCCTCCACCAGCCAAGTGCGGTCTCCGACAGGAAGACCACTAACGTCCCTACTTGTCGCAGTTCCCCGGTACTTCTCTGTGCCATCGACCCTGAACACGAACTCCTTGAACCCGCTGCCCAAGGTGTCACTGGGGTTGTCAGTGGTCGGGTTCCACGAGAAGGTCCGGGTAGTGCTGGGGCCGCTCGTGGGACTGACAGCAAGACCCGTCGGCGCGAACGGCGGGGTTACGTCTGTCAGCACCAAATTGGTGGTGCTGTAAAGGTTCTGCGGACTATAGTAAAAATAGTACGTCTGATACGGGGCCCAGCCATCCCCGTTGTCCCAGTCGGCCGTCCAGCTTGCCGAGCCCCAACCGCTGGAATCAAACGTAATAGATTTGTTCCCGTAATTATCGTCTAAATCGATGCCGTCGTCCTCGTAGATTGTTACGGTGATGGTCTGGCCGCTCATCCCCGTGGCCGTCGCCCCCAAGTACACCGTCTGGCCCGCCTCTTTGCTGCTGATAATGCTGGAACCACTCGTTGAGCCGCTCCGCCAAGTCAGGGTATTGACTTGTGCCCCAACGCCCTGGATTACGAAGTCGTATGGATTCTCGTTGCTATCGTTGTTGGCGATGCTGACAGTAGCCGTCTTCGTGCCAACGATGGTCGGGTCGAACTTGATCTCGAACGTCGTGCTCCCGGTGGTGGCCACGACCGGCGAATTGGGTTGGCTGACCACGCTGAAGTTGGTCGAGTCGCTGACCGTGACCCGAGGATTACCCGTCAGGTTCAGGGCAGCATTGCCTGTATTCTTGATCGTGAAGGTGCGAGTAACCGAGCCACTTGCAACGCTGACGCTTCCGAAGTCTGTGTGATCGCTCGTGGAAGGAGTTGCGTCGCCATCGACGATGGACTGGCCGTTACCTTGAACGTCCATTTCCGGCGCGGCGGCTGCGGCTGACACTGACTGATTATATGTATACAACAGCGTGCTGCCGGTAGGATGTACACCCCAGCCATCATCATAGAACTTCCACACGATGGTTCCTGAGCCGCCTCCCACGGGTGCGGTCACGGTGAACGGGTTATCAAGATAGCCAAGGTACGGTATCGTTGGATTCAGGTTCTTGGGCGAGATGGACCATCCCGAAGGCGCGGAGTCCCATTCGATAATCATGTCCGAACTGTCACCGGTGTTCTGCACCCGAACAGTGACCGTCGTAGCTACACCTCCAACGAAGGTCGAGGGCGATGCCGACACAATGCGACCTGAGTAAGCGGCAAGCGACAAGAGGTCGGTGCCGTCTTCCGTGCCCTGCTCATGGGCATACCCGATCAGATGTCCGGTCTCGTGAGAAATGTTCGCCGCTAGACGCTGGGCCAAGGCTGAAGCATCAGACTCGACGATGCACTCGGTGAAGACGAACGCGATATCATTCGGGCTTGCATTACCGGCATCCACCTGCTCAGCGAGGCCGGCAAAGTTACCCAAGTCGCTGAAGGCGGCCCCGTTCCCGCCGATGAAAACGGTTGAAAACGTGCCCTCCGACGGACGGTCCAAGGTGAAGAGCACGCCGCTGCTGGCGAAGCTTGACCGCACCAGCCGAAGCGTCTGCCCGATGATCTCCTGTTCTTCGCCAGCCAGGGAATCCGGGGCCGCAAATGCTGGGACGTCGATCCCATCGACCGTCACCGGGCCGCGATAGTCCACGTCCTCCGCGCCGTCGAAGTCCAGCACGACCACCTGCCCGTCGAGGCGGGGGTTAGGGTCGACCAGATGCAGGCCGGGCAGCGTCGGAGCTGCAGTCAAGAGGAGGCGGGGCTCCAGCGGCTCCATGCTGGCGAAATGAACGTGGCCGGCCAAGGGATCGGCCAGCCGGGCTTCACGTTCGCGCATGCGGTGGAAGACGGAGGAGTAGAGATCCCGAAGACGCTTGACCGACCGCGACGCTGGCGACATTGGCTTGTCTCCCGTCCCTGCCCTGGGAGTAGCGAAGGCACATATCGCCCAGCCCGCAGGACATGGCCACCTTGCCCTTCAAGAAATCCCCGGCGAGAACGCAACGCAGCCGGAGGGCATCCTCGGCAACTATCGGAACTGACTCGCCCTCGGGCCGACACACGCGAACTCCCCCGGCCCGGGGGTAATGATGAAAACAGCGGCATTATATCGCCGAATCGCAATTTTGGCAACACGGAAACACACGGAAACGCAGCGTAATCATCATAAATTCTCAGCTACTCGGGAGTAGGGTAATCACTGTATTCGCAAGGCAGGTATCCCAGGGTCGCCAGGGATTACGAGGATCGGTGAACGAAGTCGCCGCCCAATAGCTCGCCGGGCACCTTCACGCGCCACGGCATACATAACCCAACATACGCCCTGTTTGGCGTGCGTTGGAAATGATGCCGATGGTCGGATCCCGCGCGTCACGCCGCCTCTTTCTCCTGCCCGGCGACGGCAGTAGGTCGCCGTGATCCGATGTGGAGGTGCGGTGGATGTCGCTCACGGACGTGTCCGCTGCGAACACCACTGATGCCGAAGAGACGCTTCCCAAGGTCCGACCAACAAAGCGCCCGCCGCCGGAGAGCAAATGCAGGCTTTCTTTGTATCTCGTAGCTCAGAAGAGACTTACGCCGCATTCCTAACCCTATTCCAGAACGCTTCCGCCAGGATTCCCCGTGTGCAAATGGCCTCGGCCATTCAATACCGGGGACCGGGGCTTCCGGCGGCTCGCCGAGATACTTGCTGCTTGCCCTGCTTGGGCAGTTCGCGTTTGGCAAGCTTCACGCGGTCAGCGACCTGGTCTTTCTCCAACTAGGCGGCGGCGCGGACAGTGGACGCGAAACGGTCGGAGGGCAACCTCAAAGCCAGCGGGCCGCTGAAGGTGTGGATGGTCACGCCGTGTCCGCAGCATAGTTCCACGAAACGCAGCCACAGTGCGGTGTCGCGGCTGAGGCGCTCCAGGTCGCGGCAGACGATGCGACTGATCTTGCCCGCCTTGATGTCGGCGATAAGCCGCCTCCGCACCGGGCGTTTCTCGAACGGCACGTCGGCGCCAACGGCCTGCTCCTCCAGGTACGGCAGTAGGTTTGGCAAATGCCCTCGCATGTGAGGTCGAAGGCGGACGTCGTGGAGCCCAGCAACCATGGCAAGATCAAGCTCGTCGGGCTGGCCGAGGCGGCGACGAGCGGCCGTCGTGGCCCAACGTCGGCCGTCGTGGCGGCGTTTGGCGGCACGATGATCTCCCTGCGACCGCCGCGGGTCTTGAATTCCATCGGCACGTGGATGTCCACCGTCTGGCCGTCCATGCCCGGCACCACGCGGCCAGCGGCACTCTCGGCCGGGCCGGTGCCGGCCAGTTTGGCCACCAGCGAGTTCAACCCGTGCAGCCGAAGGCGGATGAGCAGGTTATCAGGCCAGACGATCCGACACAGCCGCCTTGGCCGCGGCACGCTGGATGCGGGCGTGCAATTCGGCCACATAACGTGCTCGATGCGCCTGGTCGAACAGCACGCGGCCATATAGCGGGAGTAACTCGGGTCTGCGGCTCCGGAGGAATGCCTGGATTGAAGGCCAGACGCGGGGGCGAAGGTTAAGAGCATCAGTCCAGATCCGATCGACTTGGACCCGTGCGGCCAGGCCGAACAGTTCGTCCAATGCGTCGGGCGTGTCGCTGATGCCGGGCAGCAGCGGGCCGAACATGACGGTCGTCTCCAAGTCGGCTGACTTTGCTGTTTCCAGGACCTTGGCCCTGGCAGTCACTGACGAGGCGCCAGGTTCCCACGCCTTCGCCTGCGTTTCATCCGGCGTGCTGATCGTCACGCCCAGGCAGACCTTGCCGCCGGCAAAGACGTCGAGATCCTGCAGGACAAGATCGCTCTTGGTGAGGATGTTCAGGCGAAAGCCAGCCTCCAGGAGCATCTGACAGCACCGACGGGTGAGCCTGTAGTGCCGTTCCACAGGTTGCCAGCCGTCGCAGGCGCTGCAGGTGAAGACCGAACCCGGTGCCAAGCGGCGGAGCTGGCGGGTCAGGACCTCCGGGGCGTTTACCTTGACATCCACGAACCGGCCCCAGGGCTCGTCGTGCGGGTGGAACCGCTGCATGAACCGCGCGTAGCAGTAAACACAGCCGTTCTGGCAGCCGGTGTAGCAGTTGAACGAGTAATTATCAATCCCACCGCGATTGAGCAGGCTCTTGCACTGCACCTCGCGGACGACCACGCCCCCGCCGACAGCGTGCTCGGCTTGCTGGGGGCTCCTGTCCGAAAAGAGAGCTAATTGTTTCCGCTGCGTCATGTGCTGGGCCCACGTCTGGCACCTTGAAATGCCCACCCAATCATTGTAATCGAGTACTGTCCGTAATGCCTTGGGTAGTAGGATAAAGAGCATTCGTCGCCAGATGCTGTCGAAAGAGGAACAGAAGTCATGGAACGAAAGACGCCGACGCGGGAGGAGGCCCTGGCGATCTTGAAGGAGTTCAACCAGGGAGAGAAGGCCATGAGGCACGCACTTGCCGTTGAGGCGGTCAACCGGTACCTGAAAGGAATGCGCCGCAATGCTGTCAGCTAAGCGAGCCAACCGAACGTATTTCCGCCAGGCGTATCTTTCGGGGAAGCACGGATGGGGCGTTGATCGGCCATCGCCCCAGGCTGTGAGTTTCCTGAGAGGGTTGAGGCGCCTGGTCAAGGGCGTCAACCTGCTTGACTTAGGCTGTGGAGAGGGCCGTCATGCCATTGCCGCCGCCAGATTGGGGTTTGCCGTCACGGCAGTGGATTACGAGCCATTGGCGCTGAGGTGCGCCCGGATTCGCGCCAGGGCCGCCGTCGTGAGCGGAATCGTCTTTCGCAGGGCCGACGCTCTCGACCTGCCTTTTCGCGGCCCCGCCTTTAATGTTGTTCTTGACTATGGGTGCCTCCACCACCAGAAGAAGGAGGATTGGCCGGCCTACGTGGCCGGCATCCTGCGCGTGCTGAAACCACGGGGATTCCTGGTCCTGTCGGTCTTCAGCCCCAGGTTCTACCTCTTCAAGGGCAGCAGACCTTGGCACATTGCGCAGGGGGCATATCGCAGGTGTTTCACGCCGAAGGATCTGCGTGGGCTCTTTGGCCAGGATTTTCGAATCCTCAAGCTGGTGGAAGAGAGGGGCGATAAGGGCGGCTTCTGGCATGTGCTCTTGAGGCTGTGCCGGCGGCCTGGCGGCCCTTACAAGCGCCTCGCCGGAGGTTGAGCCCGGATTCTGGGCGATCTTGGAGCGGATTGGTCGGCTACGGCTGCCGCAGGCGGATGAGCAGGCTGCCCCGGCCGACGACGACCTCTTGGACCAGCAGCTTGACAATCCGCTCCTTCTCGGCTGGAAATAGCTCATCCCACAGTGGGTCGAGCTTCTGGAGGTCTGCTCGAATCTTAACCTCGTGTGCGAAGGAAAGAGTTGGCCACCTTGCTGAAGAACCCGCTCAGGGCGTCCTCGGGGCAGATGTTGCCCCTGATTCTCCGCGAAGACAGGCGTCGAGGCGATGAACAACTGAATCGCCGGTGTTTGATCGCTCAGCAACAACTGCGGATCAAGCTGTTCGATTAATGTCTCCGCGACAACCAGCAACGGATTCGACGCAAGCGAATAAAGAAAACTGAGAACTGAATCATTGACACCCCAGGTGGTCCGGGGTAGACGTACGCGCGGGCGCCAAGCTCTTGCTCCGCCCCACGCCACGGTTTCGCTTCATCCTTTGCAGCAGTTTCGGAGAAACATATGCAACTAGGAACAAAGAGAAAGATGCGGCACTTCAAGCTTAAGGTGTCCCTAAGCGGAGACCCTTTCGACCGCTGGGCCCAAGAGGTAATCGATGGCATTGAGAATGATGAGTTGTGCGTGTACCACCCGGACGACAAGAAGGCCCTTGATCTGGAAATGACTGCCGAGGGCGACATCATTCTGGAAGGGCGGGCTACGCTGCCCGTCAGCATCCGGGAATGGCTGCCGGTTGGGTGCCAGCTAATTCGGTGGCAACTTTTCAGCACGAAGGAGACACTGGAGACACTTGGGATGTACCAGAACAACGGCTCGGAGGTCCTTTGGCCGAAGTTCGGGGAATACAGGCCGGCAGGACCGGCCGCTTTTGCAGGGATAGTCGGATTGAATGTTTCGGTTGTTCGTGAGCAAGCCCCATTCAAATGCCTCCTGGCACACGAATTGGTGCACGTGTTTGACACAATGCGATTTGTGGTGCCAGCATTCATGAACTGGGACGCATTCTGGTCGAACGTATTAGACCATGGTTCTAGGTGCGAAACGCTTTGGAAAGCCTTCGACATGAGGGAGGCGTTCGTGGACAGCTACGGGGCCATTCAGGAGGTCACGGAGCTGAGACGATACTGGCCCAAAAACGCCGATGGTTGGTTCGACGCTCTCAGCAAGAAATGTCGCCTTGAAAAAAGTTGAACAGCGATAGGCTCGCAGCGAGGCCGTTTTGCCCGTACGTCGGCGGTTGCCATGGATTATTGCCATGTTGGACGACGGCCTCCGTCAACCTTCTGGAAGAACTCACTCAGGGCGTCCTCAGGGCAGATATTCAAATAGATCTCTGTGGTTTCCAGGCGGTCGTGGCCGAGGATTTTCTTGAGGCTGGCGGTGCTCACACCCTTCTTGACGCAATTCACGGCGAACGTGTGTCGAAGAACATGTGGGCAAACAGGCTTGGTAATCATGGCGCGGTTAGCCACTCGTTTGACGGTCCGCTGGGCGGTACGCTTGGTGAAGCCGATGGTCTCGTTGGTGCAGAAGTGGAGTTCCAGGAGCTTCTTGGCCCGGGCGGTGAGGGGCACGACCCTTCTCTTGCCCTTGGTGCCATACCAACCGCCCTTGCCCCAAACCACAAGGCAGGTCTCCTGCCAGTGCACCTGGTCGCGCCGCAATGTGCAGAACTCGCTCACCCGCAGGCCAGTGTCCAGCAAAACCCAGACGACGAGTTTTTCTGCGAACGACTTGCAGGCATTCACGATCCTGTCGGTCTCGTCCGAGTTCAAAGGCTCACGCACGAATTGATAGGACATGACCTATCTTTGTCGCGGGTACTTATAAAGCCGACGGTTGTGTCGCCTTTCTGGGTGGTGGCGTTCCTCGAAAACTGCATGCACGACGTTGCTGCCGTGTCAGCAATAGGGGTGGAAGGCGACAGCGTCCGGCAACCAATCTGCCAGTTTTCACGACCGAAGCGGGAGCCGGCCTGCGGAACGCCAGCCTGGGGGCGGCCTGTTCGGTGGGTGCCCGAAGAAAGATGCCTACTGTGGGGGTTTGATTCTGCGTTCCAGTTCTGCCCATCTTTTGAGCACGAACTGGAAGACTATCGCTCGCAGAAGATTGTTCTTCTCCTGTTCGGGCAGCCGCAAGACGCAGTCAGCGATTTCTGACACCATTGATTCGACGGCTTTGTCCCAGCCGTGTTCCTTCGCACCCGCCAAGGCGAATTCGCCGATCAGCGCATTCGTAAGATGATCCATATCCTTGCCGATTACCTCGTCGAAGCCAATAGGGACTTCGTATCCCGTGCTCAGCCGGAACAAGGCGATAGGTTCCTTGCCATGGCGGTCTGTTTTTCCCTTCATCACAGCATCTCCTTGCACCACAGGATGCATCTCCTTGGTGACGCACCCTAAAGACGCCAGAACAGATGTGGCTGTCCGCGGCACAGTCGTCTACCAAGTGTGGGCTGTGGTGCCTTGAAGTCGAATGCTACCGTCAAGCGGCCAACCACGCCACAGAAAGCGGGTAGCGGAGGGGCTTGCGGGCGGCGGACCTTCCGCCAAGCTTATCCAACCTGTGCCCACAGGCAACCAGAAAGAGCTCAGAAAGAGCTCGGAGATAGGAGGCACCCGCAAGGGGCTGCCTCCGGCAAGCAGAACGCAAGCTGCCGCAGGTCGCGGCGGGCTAAAGGCAGAAGGAAGGTCGTAGACCTTCACTTTCTGCCTTTCCCCTGACGGGTCGCCCGGCCGCTCCCGGTCACTGAAGAAAAAGGTATGGGCCGCCCAAAAGGGAGGCTTCAAGACCTGGAGGTGGAAGTATGGAGTACGAACAAGCATTGATCATCGGCAAACGCAGGCGTGCCGACGCGGCACTGGCCCTAAGCACGTATGTGCGGGAACGGGCTGGGGAGGTCTGCGCGGTCAAGCCGAGCAGAGATTCTGGACTGGACGCGCGGGACTGGGAACCGGTGGGCGAGGAGAACTTCAAGGAGATCTGCATCCGCGCCGGTCCGACTGGCGACAGGGAGGCGTACATGTTGGTGGTGGACGGCGGCGGCACCGCAAAGGCCTGCACGCAGCGGACCTACCCGCTGCCGATCGCCATGCAGATGGCGTGGGCGATCCCGCTGCCGGTTTACGCCGGCCGGAATGGGGAGCTGATAGCTGAGATCCACGAAGCGGCGATGAAAAGGGCGCAGCAGGTTCCGCAAATGCCGGAGCTTTAAGGGCAGCGTGCGGACAGGATAAGGACAGAATAAGGAGGTGATTGCATGGCATGGAGACCAACACAGTACCTGATACAAGGGGAATTGGGCAACACGGTTCCCGGCAAGGTCACGGGTTGGATGGAGTTTGCCGGCATGGGCCAAAGGCTGCGATTTGATTTGGCGGGGGACTTTCACCGCGACATTCGCGGGGCGAAGATCCGCTTCATCGGCAGAGGCCTGCGCCACGACCCCGCAGCGGCGGAGCGCATGAAGGGGATGGCCCTGCACCAGACGGGCAAGGCGGGTGACATTACCGCGGGGCTGCCGCCGCGAGACTACGCGGGCTATCCCTACATCGAGTGGTACTCAAGGGAGAACGGACGCGTGGTCCTGGAGCTGGAGCCCGAGCAGGTGCAGGTCATTGGCACGCCAGTTCCAGCGAGCGAGTGCGAGCCGGTCTCGCGGGAAGAGCAGGACAGGAACCTGGCCGGATTCCTCTGCGAGATGGCTCAGAACCTGGGGCGGTGACGCCCCGGAGAGGAGGCCTGCCCGCCCCAGCGGGCGGCCCCTTCATGCTTTCGGGCCGGGAGCATCCTGGCCTGGATTGAAAAAGGAGGTGATCGTATGGCACAGGGAGATAAACCCGTCAAAGAGTTTCGTGCAGGCAGCGTCCGCGCCAGCATTTGGCAGGATGAAATCGCGGGCAAGGACGATGAGTCATTCAGCGTGTTCGGCGTCCGCATCGAGAAACGCTACAAGGACGCCTCGGGCAACTGGCAGTCGACGACCCGTTTCAAGCGGGGAGACTTGGCCGACCTGGAGTTGGTGGCGTTCAAAGCCAGGGAGTTCATCTCGCTGAACGAGCGGGAACCGGAGAAGGAGTAGAACGGCCAGCGGAATAGGGCGCCCGATGCTTCGAAGACAGAGGCACCGGGCGCCCCGGCCGCCGGATCGGGGTGATGGAGCTTCACCGCCGAGGCTGGGGATCGGAATAACTGAAATGGTGCCATAAGCGCTACCGCAGCCAAGGCCGGGGCCGGTAGCAAGGCCTACCGAGTCAAGCCGGAAACGGAATTGGTCATGCATGCACCGGGCCCGATGAGGCCCAAGCCGCGAAAATGATCCTTCTGCTATCGGCGTGTGAGCAGATACCACATCGTCTTATACTTGGGCGACAGCCTGACGATGGGCTTGCCATCGTCGCTCTTCTCGATGGGCACCACGCTGACGGCCAGGCCGTCGGGTCCCAGGGCTTGGCAGGTCCAGTTGCCGGCTGGCAGTGTTATGGTGGCGCTGACTGGCTCGATCATCACTGGCGGCTTGCCCCAGTTCCGGCCGACGCTTCTGCGGTCGGCGGTGAACTGCATGCCGCTGTTCTCGCACTTGGAGCAGGCGGTGACCAGTATTCTGCGGCTCGTATCCAAAGAGAGCTTGTCGAGGGTGCTGACCGTCACCGCGGCGAAGGCGGGCCCCTCAACGCGTATGGGGAACTGGGCTGGTAGGTTCCTCGGCGCAGCCGCCTGCGGATGACCCACCCACACGGCGCCGCCGCAGCCGAGGGCGGCGTAGACGCCCAGTTTGTCGTCTCCCGCAGTCCATGCGAGCCGGCTCGCCTCGGCCGCCGCTGCCGGCGCTGACGGCGTAACCGGGGCAGGCTTGTCCAGGGAGCAGTAGGCCCTGGTGGTCAGTAGATTTCGCCATGTCCAGTTGCCGCTTTCGGCGCAGACGGCCTGCATGTCGGATTTATGCACCTGCTGAAGCTTGGCCAGGTCGGTCAGGGGGAATGTCCGCCCAAGCAGGACCGGAGCCAGGCCGCCATCGCGGAATATGCCCGCCCCGGCCGGCATGAATCCCCACTTGGCGGGATTGCCCACGATGTCGAAGAAACTCCCGAAGCTCTGGGCGTTCCAGGCGTCTTCGGCGTGGCTGTAGGCGAAGATCCACACGCCGTCCCAGTCCTGGGCGGCCGCGAACGACGCGATCATCGGCACGCACTCGGCCTGGTAATCGTTGGGGGCGGGGTGGTTGTACTCGCTGACGGTATAGGGCTTGCCGGCGAGCCGCTCGCAGGCAAGGCGAAACAGCGTGGCCTGCTGGGGATGGTCCGCCATCGACTCCTGCTGGACCGTCCAGTCAGCCGGATCCCACTGCCTGCGCGGGAAACTCGGATGGTGCCAGTAGGCGTGGCCGTCGATGTAGTCCATGCCGCTTTGAGCGTACAACCCCAGCGGCCCGAAGGCGATGGTTCCGGTGACCAGCGCCTTGCACGAAAGCTCATCCTTGATGAACTTCCGCATGCCTTCGAAATATGCCTTCTCCGTCTCGGCCAGGAAGTTCATGCGGTCGGCGGCCCTGGCCGGCGTCTCGGTCTCGGCAAACAGGGCAATGTTGGAGCCCTCCAGCGATTCATCCTTCCGCAGCCCTTCCAGGCCGCCAGGGGCCAGCGAAACCTCGTCGATCTCCACGGCCGTATTGTCGCCGCCGAGGGAGAACGAGAGGCGGGCGTTGTCGTCGTTGGCGGTGGCGACGAAGCCGGCACGGAAGGTCTTCCACTGGTTGCTGAGCCTGGCACGTTGGGCCAAGCCGAGGATGTTCCATGGGTCGTGGGCCTGGCCCAGCGCGTAGCCAATCCACCGAGGCTTGTCAGCCCTGGCGCGGAAAGAGATCGTGTAATACCTGCCCGCCCTGACGGACAAGGGCTGATACTTGATCTGCAGGTGCCAGTCGGTCTGGTCGGCTTGCGAGATCTCGATGCGCAGGCCGGACTTCTCCAGGGGCTTCATTGTGGCGGCGCAGCCGGGGTGCTGTTCCAGCAGCCACGATGGCGTCTTGCCGTCAGCGGGCTTTGGCAGTCGCAGCGTCGGATCGGCGATCATGTTCTGCCCCAGCGGCTCGGCGCCCTTGCTCCAGGCATCGGCGAGCTTTCCCGTCGTCTGGTACTTGGCTTTAAGCCACGTGACGTACTTGTCCTGGAGGATCTTCGCGTAGTAGGGCGGCAGATTATGGAGCGTTTCCATGCCGTCCCACATGAAGAAGCTGTCCTCGTTGGTGATCTCCACGAAGGCCACCGCCGGATCCTGGGCGTAGGTGAGCTTGCGGTAGAGGTTGACGTGGCCGAGAAGGTCGCGGGCGTATTTCCTCTGGGCCTCGATAAGCTCCGGCGTGAATATATCCACCACCTTGTCCATCGACGGGACCTTGTCCGCATCCGGCAGCTTCAGGGCCCTGGCGTGGCTGCGGGAGACGTGCAGGTTGATGTTGGCATACACCCCGTGGCTGGCGAGCTGGGCGATGAAGTAATCAAGGCGGTCCAGGGCCTCGGCCGACAGCTTGAAGTTGTCCTTGGGGTCCCAGATGCCGCGCGGGAAGCAAGTGCTATCCATGTGGTGGAAGCGGACGCAGTTCACGCCGAAGGCCGCCAGCCGCCTGGCGACCTCATCGGCGTCGCTGTGGCTGGGGAAGTTGGCGCCAAAGCAGGTGTTGACGCCCCAGATCCGCGTGCGGCCGACCGCGGTGGCAAAATGGCCGTCACGTACGGAGAGGCGCTGGGGCTCGCCGGCTATCGGCTTGGAGGAAATGGCGATCAGCGACTGGTCGCTCACCTTGCCGGGAATGACGAAGGGCACAAGGTCATCCCCAATTGCCGCCGAAGCGACTAACAGCGACGCGATGACGATGATCCTGCCCATATTCACCTCTTCCCGCCGTCTCCTGAGACGGCTAACGGCCACCGACGATAACCTGGCGTTTCCCGCGTGGTCCTTGGCTCATCAGGGCCGCGAAGCTGTCCCAGGTATTCTAACTATGTTGGGCAATTCGGGAACCGGAAATGGCGCGGCGCACCTTGTCCTCGGATCCAACGTGTTGGGTTGGGCCGCGGTCTGGTCAAGGTTGGACCGGAAAGGCCTGCCTATCCAAGAGCAGGTGGGGCGCGCGCCGCAGGGCTGATTGCGCCTCGGCGGGTGTCGCGGCGGGCGCCCGGCGAGTTATGCCGGCGGGATCGGCTCCTGCAATGGCGGCGTGGATAGCTCTTGCCGCTGAGGGCTCGGGGGGTGTCGGCTGAATGACCGCCGCATCGCAGGCATGGCTCACAGGCCACGCGCGGTCCCGTCCAGGCTGCCCCAGGCCGATCACCTCCCCATGGCCGCACCAGCTCGCACATTCTCCGTTTCGGTCTGCGACCGATGGGCGCGCGGCACGCGTTGGCAAGCGGCCACAACGGAGATGGCTCGCTGGTGCGTGAGGCCTCCGTGGGAGGTGATCGCTATGAGCAGCCTTTATGGACGGGACCTGTGGCTTGTGACCAGAATCCAAGCGATGCGGCAGGATCAGCTCGCAAGGCTGGCACAGCGGCAAGAGAAGCTTCAGCAATCGAGGAGGTGGAATCATGGAGGTTGAGTTCTTCGACTCGCATGAGGCGGCAGCCAAGCGCCTTCGTCAGGCGATGGAGGCGGCCGACGCCAGGGTGACGCCGTGGCAGGCGGCCCTGCGTCCGGGCGAGTGCATCCTCAGCATCGTTGAGGATGGGCTGGTGGTCTTCGGCGAGGTGTTGGAGGGCTACCGGGAGCCGCACCTGAAGCACTACCGGTTCTGCCGGTGCTTCTCGGTGGCGTGCCCGGAAGGCGAACTCGGCGACGTGCATGTATCGACCGTCGCCTGCCGGATCAGCCGGGAGGAGTTTGAGCTGGCGCGGGCCAGCGAGTGGGAGGCTGCGGCCGGGGGAAACCCCGGCCCGGTCGGCCCAGTAACGAGCCGGTCCCGCTGGGAAGGATTCCGATGTTTCCCGGCGTAGACGCTGCTACTCAAAATCCCTGGTTCGATGTTCCTGCAGGAACTCGTTGACCGCCGCATGGGCTCCCGCCTTCACGTCCCGATAAATGTCTTCCGCGCAGCAGCCCCTCCATTCTGGCAGTTTGTTTTCATAGTCAGTGTAGTTGTGGCGGATGTGAGCCCTAACAGCAAATGCTGCTTTGTCTGCGAGCTCAATCAGGCCAGTGCGGCCGACTCGCCCGCTTCCCTTCGCGCAGGCGTGAGCTGCGGTTTCGGCGGCAATGCGCTCAGCCAGTTCTCTGTGGGCGGGAGCAAAGTTCAAGAACTGCAAGCACGCCTGTTCAAACTTCTCGGAATACCGTCTTTCTGCCTTCAGTCTCGTTGATTCTGCTTTTTTTCGGGCGGATTGCCGTTGCTGTTCAGTGGCCTTTGCTGCTGCCTGAGCAGCCTCAAT
>Ga0315291_10003467_pt1 | contig 20385 bp, 16 predicted proteins | sample YL17G12_20_MG_FD_203070 | JGI IMG/M metagenome (GOLD analysis project Ga0315291, IMG submission 203070) | Sediment microbial communities from Yellowstone Lake, YNP, Wyoming, USA - YL17G12_20 | ecosystem: Environmental > Aquatic > Freshwater > Lake > Sediment | place: USA: Wyoming | collected...
CACGGTGTGGCCTTCGCGCAGCAGGCGCTGCGTGCGGTTGGCTCTCATCGCGTCACGTTTCCTCCCCTGGCAGTATCGGTCCCGCAATAGAGGATAAGGGCCTACCCGAGAAATGGTTGACTGTTACCCTGAGCGCAGCGAAGGGGCAAGCTCTGAGCCGCCCCAGATTCTTCGCGGAGTTTACCCTGAGCCGGCCAAGATTCCTCGCTGTCGCTCGGAATGACGGCGGCGAAGAGCCTGCCCTGAGCGCAGCGAAGGGGCTCTGAATGACATCTCAGCGAAGGGGCCTCACAATCACATCATCGTCGGGATCTCCGCGTTTTTCGGATAGACTATATCTCGCGGGCGGCAAGAACTCCTGCTAGAAGCGGAAGTATATGAACTCCGCTCCCACCGCGCCGTAGAGCATTATGGCTGCGGCGGCCGCGGCGTAGCCGAGCGGGATCAGCCAGCGCGGGTAGGCGCGCAGGGTGGGGTCCCATGAGCGCCAGCAGGCGAGCCCGTGGGCGAGGGCAAGCCCCGCCAGGGGCAGGGACGCGGTCAGCGGCACGGGCGCCGCGCCGGTGCTCCCCTGCCACGGCATCAGCATGGCGCGCAGCAGCAGCATCGCGTCGGAGAAAGTGTGGGCGCGGAAGAACACCCACGCGATGCAGGTGAGATGGAACGTCACCAACACCGCCGCCAGCCGCCGCCAGCCCGAGAGCGGCGGCAGGCCGCGCATGCCGAACAGGGCGCGCTCGGCCATGAGGTAGGCGCCGTGCAGGCCGCCCCAGATGACGAAGGTCCAGTTTGCGCCGTGCCATAATCCCCCCAGCAGCATGGTGGCGAAAAGGTTGAAGTAGTTGCGCTCCTGGCTGCGGCGCGAGCCCCCCAGCGGAATGTACAGGTAGTCCCGCAGCCAGGTGGAGAGGGTGATGTGCCAGCGGCGCCAGAAGTCGCGGAAGCCGGTGGCCAGGTACGGCAGATTGAAGTTTATCGGTAGGCGGTAGCCGAACAGGTAGCCGAGGCCGCGGGCGATGTCCGTGTAGCCGGAAAAGTCGCAGTAGATCTGACCGGCGAACGCATAGGTGGCGATCCACGCCGCGGCGGGGGACGCCCAGCCCGGCTGGGCATAGACCTGCTCGACGTAGATGGCGAGGTTGTCGGCCAGCAGCATCTTCTTGACCAGGCCCATCATAATGAGGTTGCACCCCATGTGGAAGCCGGGCCACTGGAAGCGCTGGTGGCGCTCGACCTGGGGCACGAACTGGCTGGAACGGACGATCGGCCCCGCGATGAGCTCGGGGAAGAAGGTCACGTAGAGCAGGTACGCGGGGAAGTCGCGGGTGGGCTCGCGCGTGCGGCGATAGCAGTCGATGGTGTAACTCATCGCCTGGAAGGTGTAGAAGGAAATGGCCAGCGGCAGGATGATGTCCAGGTGCAGCGGATGAAACCGCACCCCGAGCATGTGCAGCAGCGCCTGGAAGTTGTCGCCGAGGAAGTTGCCGTACTTGAAGAAGGACAGGACGCCGAGGTTGGCGACCAGGCTCACCATCAGCAGCGCCTTGCGCGCGCGCGGCTTCTCGGCGCGCTGCATGGCCAGGGCGACGTTGTAGTCGAGGATGGTCGTGAACATGAGCAGCAGCACGAACGGGGGGTTCCACGACATGTAGAAGACATAGCTGGCGGCGATGAGGAACAACGTGCGCGGGCGCCCCGTCGGCAGCAGGCGGAACACGAGATAGACAATGACGAGGAACCACAGAAAGCTCGGTGTGTTAAAGAGCATCGGGCGCCTCTGGCCGCAGGGGCGCGAGTCCCTCGAGCGCGCGCCTGACCGACGCCGACGACCTGACATGAATCCCGGCGCGACGGGCGCGAGCGGGCCCGCCGGCCGAGCGCGACACGGCAGCGGGCCGAACGCTCACGGCGATTCCCGCCGGGCGGCTGAGCTCTCGGCCAGCTCGCGGTTGATGCGCTGCGCTAACTCGCGCGTGAACTGCACCGACGCCGCGGGAGTCAAGTGGGAGGGATCGATGTAGTCGAAGCGCGCCACCTCCTGTGGCGTCAGGTAGTCGAAGTAGGTGACGTCGGTGTCCTGCACCACGCGCGCTATGGCGCTGTCGAAGACGTCCAGGGGCGTCTTGGTGCGGTCCCTGAGCGCGCGCGCCGGGCGGGCGAAGCGCATATCTAAGCCGGGAGGCGGGTGCCCACCCATCGCCAGGTCCAGCAGCGCGGGCCCGATGGGCATCGCCACCATGACGACCCTGACCCCGCGCGCGCGGGCATCGAGTATCAATTCTTCGAGGACGCGCGCCTGCAAAGGGGATACGTCGTAGCCCTGGTACCACTCGAAGTACACGTTAAGCAGCCCGCGCCCCTCGCGCTTGCGCGCGGGGAGCGGTCGCCGGAAGTCGCGGCACGCGAAGAAGTCGTGCACGGACTGACGCCGCGCGTAGAGGGGGAAAGCGCGGTAAGTGAGGATGGCCGCGGCGTCTCTGAGGCGCCTCTCCCGCGCCAGCAACAGGGCATCGCTGACGCCCAACAGATGCTGCACCGCGTAGTCGCGGCCGGGGCTCTCATCGATCAGATCGATGGGCGCGATGCCCACGACCAGCAACTTGGCTTGGAGCTGGCGGGCGGCGCTCATGTGGCGCCACAAGCACCGGGAGCTGACCGGCATGCCCGCAGGCACCCCGAGGTTGACCACCGTGGGCCGCCTGCCGCGCAAGCCAGGCAGCTCCAGGTCGCGCGACATCTCGCCGACGACGATCCCGGTTGGGATGGTTGCGGCGACCGCACCGCGCTCGCCCCGTTTGCCGTGCAGTGTCTCAGGGCCGCCGACATAAACGACCGTATACACGCGGGAGTTGCCGAGGATCACCGACGTCCGCGCGGCGCGCCTCGGTGCGCGCCAGGTGGGCCGCCCGCGCGTAGAATGCCTCCTCCCGGCCGCGGTAGCGATCGGGCACGGGGATGCGTCCCACCTGTCCGACGCCGACAATGAGCGCGCCCGAGATGAGCGCCGGCCACATCCTGCGACTGAGAACATACCTAATCATGTGGTTTCGGCAACGTCGAGCGTCGCGCGTCGCGCCGAGCAGGGACGCCGCAAACCGACCATTGAACGTGGAGCCTCGCCGCGATGCCGAGTCCAGCGACGGCGCGATACGCCGCGCACTCGGCAATCGCGCGCTCGCTGTTTCGCTCGCCCGTGTGCGTGACTGGAGCACGGGCACTCCTGCCCGTGCGGCCCAGGCAATAGTGCCTGGGCTCCAGCGTGCGCGCGGCGCGCAACCCGGCACAGATTACGCCGCACGCGCGCAACACTCCTGCCGGCGACGAGGAGCGGCACCCCCGAGGCGCCGACCGCACAGGCAGGAACCCGGGCGCGTGATGGGGAAGGTCGTCCGAGGGCAATCCCGGGGCTGCGACCGGTTACCGGAGGCACGGCTATGCGCAAGCTGGTGATGTTACTGACGGCAGCAGTGATAGTTGCGGCCGCCGGCGCGGCCGCCTTCGCTCAGGAGGACACGAGATTGCAGGGCAAGCGGGTCGTCATTCTGGTCGAGGAACAGGTCAACGAGCTGGAGGCGATCTATCCCTTCTTCCGCCTGCAGGAGGCGGGAGCGAAGGTCGAGTTCGCCGGGCGCGGCAAGGACCGCTACGTCGGCGAGTCCGGGCTCACGGTCGAGCCGGTGACGCTGAACGTCGCCGACCTCAAGGTCGCTGATTTCGACGCGGTGATCGTGCCCGGCGGCTACGCGCCGGAGCGGCTGCGGCGCGACCAGCGGGTGATCGATTTCGTGCGCGGGATGTACGAGGCGGGCAAAGTCGTGGCGTCGGTGTGCCACGGGCCGCAGGTGCTGATTTCGGCGGGCATCCTGCGCGGCAAGCGGGCGACCGGCTACGGCGCAGTCAAGGACGACGTCATCAACGCCGGTGCGACCTGGGTGGAGGGCGAGCCGGTGGTGCGCGACGGCAATCTCATCACCTCGCGCTGGCCCGAGGACATGCCGCACTTCTGCCCGGCAATCATAAAGGCGCTCACGGAATAGGCGGCGAATGCTGCGGTTCTGACGGACGTACGACTGCGCGCGGCCGGCCGCTCCCGCCGCAGCGCGGTCGGATCCCGTAACCTCGCTGCGCTCGGAACCTAGTGGGAGGTGTGCATGAAGAAAGGCATCAGCATCTGGTGTTTCCCCGGAGGTCAGCCGCTCAAGGATTCCATGCGGCAGGCCAAGGATGCGGGCTTCGATGGCATCGAAGTCGCGCTCAATGAAGACGGCGAGATGGCTGTCGGCTGGGGCCCGTTCCAGGTCAAGGACATCCTGCTCTACGCCAACGACATCGGTCTCGACATCGCCAGCTTCGCCAGCGGCCTGGGTTGGAAGTACCCCCTGATCACGCGCGACGAGGGGATGAAGAAGAAGGCCAAGGAGCTGCTCGACACCGCCCTGCGCTTCGCCGGCATCCTGGAGACGGACGTGGTTCTCAGCGTGCCCGGCACCGTCAACCCCGACATGCCCTACGATGAGGCGTACGAGCGCGGGGTCGCCGCCTACAAGGAATGCGCCGCGATGGCGCAGGCGCACGGCGTCACCATCGGCGTCGAGAACGTGTGGAACAAGTTCTTGGTCAGCCCGCTAGAGTTCGCGCGCTTCATCGATGACATTGACCATCCGTCGGTGCGGGCGTACTTCGACGTCGGCAACGTGCTGCTGTTCGGCTACCCGGAGCAGTGGATCCGCATCCTGGGCGAGCGCATCTGCAAGGTGCACATCAAGGATTTCCAGACCGGCAGGTTCGTGTTCACGACGCTGCTCAACGGGGACGTCAACTATCCCGCGGTGACGGCGGCGCTGAAGGCTGTGGGCTACGACGGCTACCTGATCGCGGAGGTGGGGCCCATCAGCCCCGCCTTCCCCAGCTACCTGGTCGAGGAGACCTCGCGCGCCATGGACCACATCCTCGGGCGGAGCTAACCCGGATTATTCATGGTGTGCTTGAATCCGACGCACCGTGCAACCTATCCTTCGGTGGCGCAGGATTGCATCCTGTGTTCATTCTTCGCAGGTTGGAAATGGCTAGGCCCGCAGGGCCGCCATCCCGGCCCCGACACGGTCGGGGCTTAGGGACCCGCGCCACCAGGAGTATGAATAATCCGGGCTAAGCCCCTAGGGCCGGAGCCCTGGTGGCTCGCCACGGGCGGGTAAACCTGCGGTGACTCGTCTCGCCACCGCCGGCGGCGGAAGCCTTGGAGCATCCGATGACGTTACGGCTCGAGAACGCACACGCCGTCTGCGAAATCGGCCCGACCGCGGAGGACCTGCGCCTGGTGGACCGGCGCAGCGGCGCCGACTATTGCGCGCATAAGCCCTCCGGACCCGGCTGCGCCGGGTGCCCGCCGGCGGGCAAGGCCAGGCCGACGTGCGCCATGGTCAAGCAAGGGGGGCGCTACCACCGTGCGTCGGCGGCGCACGGCGACGGCGGGCTTCTGACCTTGGAGTTCGGGGATGCGGGCGTGCGCGCTGCTATTCGGGGCTCGGCGCAGCCCGAGCATTTCCTGTTCGAGGTGCTGGAGGTCACCGGCGAGCAGGTGGAAGAGCTGGTGTTTGCCGACCTCCACCTGACCAGGCGGGCGACCGGCGACGACGATTTCGCCTGCTGCGCGCTGGCGCTTAACCTGCAGACGAACGTGCGCGAGCTGCCCGGAGCGACCAAGCGCTTGTGGGCCGCGTGCTACCCCAGGTTCGGGTTTGTCGGGGCCAAGGTGGCGGTCATCGCATGCCCGCACCGCGACCTGCGCCGGGTGATGCAGGAGGTGGCGAGCGCGGCCGAGGAACTGCCCCACTCCCCCATCGGCGGGCCCTGGGCGCTGGATGCGCCGATCAACCGCGGCTCCTACCTTTTCAACTTCCGCGATCTGTCGGAGCGCACCGTTGACGAGTGGATCGAGCTGGCACGCAGCTTCGGGTTCAACCAGATAGACTTCCACGGCGGCGAGTCTTTCCGCTTCGGCGACTGCCGCCCGAATCCCGAGACCTACCCCCAGGGCTTCGCAAGCCTCAGGGCGGTCGTCGACCGGCTCCACGCGGCGGGTCTCCAGGCGGGCCTGCACACCTATGCATTCTTCATCGACAAGAGCTGCCCGTGGGTGACGCCAAGGCCGGACCCGCGGCTGGGCAGGGACGCGACCTTCACCCTCGCCGCGGGGCTTTCGGAGCAGGCGGACGAAGTGCAAGTGGAGGAGCCGACGACGCAGATGTCGGCGGTCACGGGGTTCTTCGTGCGCAACAGCGTCACGCTGCAGATCGATGAGGAGCTCATCACCTACGGCGGGGTGCGCCGCGACCCACCGTATGCTTTCATCGGCTGTACGCGCGGGGCGTGCGGGACGCGGGTCGCACCACACGAGCGTGGGGCGAAGGCGCATCACCTCAAGGAGTGCTTCGGGCTGTTGACCCCCGACGGTGATTCGACCCTGCTGGCGGAGGTGGCAGCCAAGACGGCGGCGGCCTTCAACCAGTGCGGCTTCGACATGATCTATCTGGACGCGCTGGATGGGGAAGACATCCTGGGCGGCGCCGAGAACGGCTGGCATTACGGTTCGAAGTTCGTCTTCGAGCTGTGGCGCCGGCTTGAGAAGCCGGCGCTGATGGAGATGAGCACCTTCCATCACCACTTGTGGTACGTGCGCTCGCGCATGGGCGCGTGGGATCACCCCAGCCGCAGCCACAAACGCTTCATCGACCTCCATTGCGCAGCCAACCAGGACAACCGGCGGATGTTCCTGCCCGGGCAGCTCGGGTGGTGGGCGGCCAAGACGTGGTCGGGGGCGCAGGGGGAACCCACCTTCGCCGATGACATCGAGTACCTGTGCTGCAAGGCGCTGGGCGCCGACACCGGCCTGTCGCTGATGGGCGTCGCCCCCGACCGAGTCCGCGCCGCCCCGGCGCTGGCCAGGCTTGGCGAGATCATGAAGCGCTACGAGGGCCTGCGCCGCGACGGCTACTTCCCGGAATCGATTAAGGAGAGGCTGAGGGCGCCGGGGCGTGAGTTCAGCCTGTCGCGCAGCGCGCGCGGGCGGTGGCGGCTGCAACCGGTGCAGTACGCCAAGCACAGAGTGGAGGGGATTGACGGCTGGAGCAACACCTGGCGTATTGCCAACAGGTTAGGGCGCCAGCCGCTGCAGTTGCGCATTGAGGCGCTCCTCGCGGCGGGGCCTTATGACGCCCCGGATGATGTGACGCTGGCCGATTTCTCCGCCCCCGCCGAGTTCACCGACCGGGCGTCGCAGTCCGGCGTGCAGGCGGAGCTGCGGCGCTCAACCGAGCGCATCCGAGCGGGCCTGGAGTGCGGCTGTTTCACGGCGGCCAGCACGCGGCGGCGGCGGCGATCGGCCTGGGCCAGGATCGGCAAGGCGTTCGCGCCGCCGCTGGACCTGAGCGAACGGCAGGCGCTCGGGGTGTGGGTCCACGGTGACGGTCGAGGCGCAGTGCTCAACTTCCAACTGCGCTGCCCGGAGCACCTGGTGGCGGGGATCGGCGATCACTACGTGATCGTGGACTTCGCGGGCTGGCGGTATTTCGAGTTGATCGAGCCGGAGGGAGAGCGCTACGACGACTACTCGTGGCCATATGGGTCGCCCTACTCCATCTACCGCGAATCCGTGGACTACGGGCACGTGGCTTCGCTCAGCGTGTGGTGCAATAACCTGCCCCCGGGCGAGACCGTCGCCTGCCACCTGAGCCCGGTGAGGGCTCTACCACTGGTGAAGGTAAGGCTGCGCAGCCCCGCCGTCACCGTCGCCGGGCGCACGATCGTGTTCCCGGTGGAGATGGACAGCGGCAGCTACCTGGAGTTCCGGTCGCGGTCGGCGTGTAAGCTGTATGACTCCGAGGGGCGCGCGATAGACGAGGTGGCGTTTGAGGGCGAACTGCCGTGGTTGGAGCGCGGCCTTAACCAGGTGAGATTCGAGTGCGACGCCCCCGACGGCGTGAACGCCCGGGCGCGCGTGACCATCGTCACCGAGGGGAGGCCGCTGCGCGGATAGAGGCGACGCGCGGCCACCCTGCCGCCACCCGGGGATCGTGACAGTCTTAGTGTGGGAGACGAGTCGCCGGAGGTTTACACGCCGGTGGCGGGCGACCAGGGGTTCTGCCACACAGGCTCCGCACGCGGGAAGGGCACGGTGGGGTCACGCCCGGCCCCACATTAGTTGTGCGATTGGTTGCGCGAGCGCTTGACACATGAGCCGAAGTATGGGACAATAACAAATAGTGACGTCGAACCGTCACTGAACAATGGAAAGCGGCAACACCCCAGGCATTACCCCCCACGGTCAGCGCATGTGCGACCTCCTGCTTGTGGATTGCACTTTCAGAAAGGAGAGTCACACATGACGACTGGCAAAGTCAAGTGGTTCAACGACGCGAAGGGATACGGCTTCATCGAGACCACCGAGGGTGATGTTTTCGTACATCACTCGGCGATCAAGGCCGATGGGTTTCGCTCCCTGAGTGAAGGCCAGGAAGTCGAACTCGAGGTGACCCAGGGGCCCAAGGGCCCGCAGGCCGCCAGTGTTCGGCCGATCTAAGGCCCGCAGCAACGCCTAAACGCACAACACGGCCCCGGGACATGCTCCGGGGCCGTTCGCATTTGCCGCTTGCCCCTGCGTCGGATCGTCTGCGCCGGAACGCCTCACGGCGCCAACGCATCCAATCCGCCTTCCACGAAAATGATCGCCCCTCGAATCGAAGCCATCTCCCCCAGTGCGAGGTCGGCAAACCGGGGATCGGCGTGCAGGCACGGGTGCCGCGGATTCCCGATCAGGGAGTACGTGTCTTCGTACCAGGTCATGGCGACCAGGCGCTCCGCCTGGTTGGACCGGCAGGCCATCACCGGCAGGTCGGCCGCGGCCCCGCCCTACAGCTTCTCCCCCCGCCAGCCGGCGGCGATGCGCGGCCCCGGCTCGGGGAAGGCGGTCGGGATCTGCGCGAGGGCGTCGCGCGCGGCTTCGAGGTGGCCGATGCCGGCGACGGTGCAGTTGATCCCGGCGACGATGTTGGCGGCGGCATTGGCCTTGACGGGATCGCCGCAGCGCAGGTAGTTCCACATGAACCCTGCGGAGAACGAATCGCCGCAGCCGGTGGTATCAACCACCCGCTCGACGGCCAGCGCGGGGTTGGCTGCCCAGTAGGTCCCGCCGTCGCGCTCGTAGACGAGGATTGACCCCAGCGGCCCCAGGGTGATGAGGACCATGGGCGCGCCGGCCTCCACGATCTCGGCTCCCGCCTGCACGAAATCGTCCTGCACGCTCAGTTCGCGGCCGATGATCTGCTCGCACTCGAACTCATTCATCTGCGCGGCGTCCACGCGCCGCAGCCACTCGCGCCAATCGGCGAAGGGGACGTGCGTCTTGCGGCCCTCCTCGTCCCAGCGCGCGACCTTGCTGTGGACGTCGAGGTGGAGGTACCCGCGCGCGTTTTCGCGCAGGCCGGCAAAGGTGGCGAGGTCCATCTCGGTGCCGTTGATGAAGTTGACGAGCACCGCGTCCGAGTCGAGCGCCGTCGCCAGGCGGTGCGGCGCCAGCGGGCGCATCATGTGCAGCACGGTTTCGTCGCGCCAGGTCGGGCTGGTGTACACCAGCCGCGCCGCGGTGAGCTTGCCCGGCACTCGCTCCACCGCGTCTGTGCGCACCAACGGATAGCGCGCCAGCAGCTCCACCACCGCGTCCCAGCGGTCATCGGCGACATTAGCCACCGGGTAAACCTCGGTGTCCTGGTCAACGATGGAGGACAGGGCGGCGATGTTGTAGGTGATGCCGCCGAAGGACTCGCGGCGCGCGCCGTCGTGAGTGATGATCTCGTCGTACACGATGGCGCCGATGACCGATATCTTCATGTGCGGTTTCTCCTCGCGCGGTTCGATATCCGGGGTTCGCAGGAGGGGCGCACGCGGCTAGGCGGCTAGGCCTAAAGGCCGCCGTGGCGGTCGCGCGCGACCTAGCCACTTGCCCTGCCTGCCCTGAGCATGGTCGAAGGGAGCCTGCCGAACGGGGCCGTGCGCCCCTACACCTTCGCCATCGCCGGCGGCTCGGCGGTGATTATTTGCATTTCGCCTCCGGCCGCGCGGTACGCATGCTCGGCCACCGAGTTCGGCACGAAGATGGTGTCCCCGGGGCGCAGCGCCATCTCGCCGCCATCCCACACCAAACGGCCGCGGCCCGCGACGACCGCGCCCGCGTAGAATCGTTCGTTAGCCATCGCCAACTCGCCGCTCACCCGCAGCCGCCGCGAGGCGAAGAAGGGCGTGTCCTCGTGGGCGATGAGCTGCTCCACGGCGCCGCCGGAGGCGCGCGCGATTTCGCGCGGCCGCAGCCGCGCCCGCGCCATGGTCTCGTCCACCTCGCGCCCGGTATAGTCGAACACCTCCAGCGCGCGGTCCCAGCCGATGCCCATGTGGCCGACCTCGTCGGGAATCTCGACTTCCACGACCTTTAGCTCGGTGTGGATGACGAGGTCCGACGGCTGCTGCACCTCGATCATGAAGACCCCGCTGCCGATGGCGTGGGGCGTGCGCCCGGGCACCAGGTACGCGTCGCCCGGCTGCACCGCGATGCGGTTGAGGCACGCCACCTGCCCGTCGAGGTCCTGCGTCTCCACCAGGCAACGGAACTCGGCGGGCTCGACCCCGGGGCGGAAGTCGAGCAGGATGTAAGGCTCGACGCCGCCGATGACGCGCGTGTCAACGATGATCCACGCCTCGGTTTTGCCCACGGGCGAGTTGAAGTAGCGCCGGGCGAACTCGTCGTCGGGGTGGGCCTGGATGGGCAGGCGCACCGCCGAGTCGAGGAACTTCGCCAGCACCTGGGTGGTCGGCCCGAAGGCGGCCAGGTGGTCGGGGCCGAGGATCTCCCGCGGGAACAGCTCCACCAGCAGCGAGAAGGGGACGGCGGTGCCGCGGATGATGCTCAAGCCCTCCAGCGGCGGCTGGCCGTCGCGCGGAGGATTGTCGGCGCGGGTCATGGAGGCGACCCAATCCTCGGGGTAGTAGCTGTCGCGCGGGTCGGGCTGGCCGCGCAGCCTGCGGAACAGCTTGCCGCCGGTATAGACGCGCCAGACCTCGTTGTGTTCGAAAGCGATGGGCGCGCGCGCGCGCGCCGCCAGTTGATCCATTTTCGCAGCAGTCATAGGTCTTGCCTCGCGCGCGACATTTCTGCGCAGCGCCGCGGTGCACCTGTCTGGCGATACGCGTTCCGCTTCCCCTTGCCGCATGGTCGGCAGGGCCACCGTGGCGAGATGACGAATCACTGCGAGGCGGTCCGGCGGGCGCCCGTCGCGCTTTGGGGGAAGCGTAGCGACCCGGGAGACGTCATCCTGAGCGTCAGCGAAGGATCTCGTCTCGTCCAGGCGCGGGCATGATGTCGCCCACCATTTGGCGAGCAATGGATTGTCTGGCTTATGAAGTGAGTAGCCGACCACCAGCAGCCCAGAGGTGACCCGTATGTCGGTCGAGGAGAAAGTCGTAAAGCGCCTGAATGAGCTCATTGCTCAGGCCGACCGCGTTCGGCGAACGAGACAATGCGACCCCGAAAGCGGGCTCCCTGATAGCGTGGAACATGAGACATTCGTGGCGTGGATAATGTCATGCAGGCACTTTGTCCGGATAGTCGCTGGCGAAGACAGCGAGTACCATAAACGTCTTGATGAGCTTGGTCTCGGCAACTGGTTGAGCGCGGTTGAGACCGCGCGCGCCGTGCTGATTTCTCTATCGGAGAATTACACCGAGGGGTGGTTCACGGATCTGAGGCAGCTGGCCGCCGCCGAAGTCTTCGACGACTTTATTGAGATGGCGCAGCACCTGTGTCAGCTCGGATACCACGTCGCTGCTGCCAGCCTGGCAGGCGCGGTTCTTGAGGACTCCCTGCGCCGCTTGCACTTGAAGAAGAAGGTGGGGGCGTTGGTCGGAGAAAGCAGTATCAGCAAACTTAACGATTCGCTGCACAAGGCGGGAGTATACGCGCAGCCCGAATGGCGGCAGGTTCAGGTCTGGGGCGACATCCGCAACGAGGCGGATCATGCTCACTTTGAGAAGGTTGACGCGACAGGCGTGGCTCAGATGATCTCTGGGATTCGAGACTTCATCGTGAAGCATCTCACCTAGCGCGTTCACGGCAGCCAATTGCCTCCTCTTAAGCTTCACCCACTTCGGTGTTGGGTGTCACCGGTTTTCTTCGGTGGGCCCAGCCAGGTGCGCCTGTGCCACATTGCATGCGGAGAGTGACAGCCGAGGCTTGTGGCTAGGTCCGAAGACCGCCACGGCGGCCCGTAGGGCTTAGCCGCCCGCCGGCCGTTAGGCGGGGCGGCTGTGCTCCATGATTGTTAACCGCCCGGCTTCTATGGCGCTGCACTGCGAAGGTGAAAGGAGAATGCACACCATGCCCGACGGCAAGATCGTCCACGTCATCTGCAACACCCACTGGGATCGCGAGTGGGTCTATCCCTTCCGCGAGACCCAGCTTCTGCTGGTCGAGTTCATGGATCACCTGCTGGACTTGCTCGACACGCGGCCCGATTATCATTCGTTCCTCATGGATGCGCAGACCCTGTGCGTCGAGGACTACCTCGAATTGCGCCCCGAGAGCCGCGAGCGCATCGTCAAGCACGTGCGCGACGGGCGGCTGTTCATCGGGCCGTGGTATTCGCTGCCGGAGGAGTACATCGTCAACGGCGAGTCGCTGGTGCGCAACCTGGTCATCGGCCACCGCGTCGCCAACTCCCTGGGCGGGGTGATGAAGCTCGGCTACACGCCGTTTAGCTACGGGCAGACGTCGCAGATGCCGCAGATCTACAACGGCTTCGGCATCGACACTATCATCTTCTATCGCGGCATCAACACCCCGCACTCGGAGTTCGTGATGCAGGGGCCGGACGGGTCGCGGGTGCTGGGGTGCCGCTTCGGGGCGCTGTCGCGCTTCAGCTTCTACTTCTACATCTACCGCATGGTGCGCTACAACAAGACGCGCGACGACTGGCGCTACGAATGGAACCGCGGCGCGCTGCCGTTTCGGTTGTGCAACGAGTTCCACCCGCGCGCGCATTACTACGTGGTTGACCCCGAGCGGAAGCTGGACCTGCGCGAGTATATCCCCGAGCAAGTCAAGAAGCTGGTGCGCGACGAGTCGGCGCATTTCACCACCCGCCACATCGCCTCCATGCAAGGCTTCGATTCGTCGGAGCCGGACCCGGTCGAGGTGGACCTCATCGCCGAGTGCCAGAAGCACCTGCCCAACGACACCATCAAGCAGAGCAGCCTGCAGGAATACTTCGAGGGGATGCGCGAGCAGGTCAAGGATCCCTTCGTCATCCACGGCGAGAGCCGCGACCCCGGCGCCACCGGCAAGTGGACGCACCTGTTCGGCGACGTCATCGAGAGCCGCACCCGCACCAAGCGCGCCAACGCCCAGACCGAGACTCTGCTCCAGCGCAAGGCCGAGCCGTTCGCGGCGCTGGCGTGGACGCTGGGCGCGGAGTACCTCAAGCCGGCCTTCGATCTTGCGTGGCGGTACTTGCTCAAGAACCATCCCCACGACACCATCTGCGGCGCGGGCGCGGACCAGATGGAGAAGGACATGTGGTACCGCTTCGACCAGTGCCAGATCGTGTCCGAGGGGCTGATGCGCCGCGGGCTGCAGCACATTCAACGGCGCATCAACAACGATGACATCGACATCTCCGAGGCGGCGCTGACGGTGTTCAACCCCTCGCCCTTCCCGCGGTCGGAGGTGGTGACGGCGCTGGTGGACTTGCCCGACGAGTCGGGGTATGAGGGCTTCGCCATCGTTGACGCGCGGGGCAACGAGGCGCCGTGGCAGGAGGTCGCGCGCTGGGCGCAGGGCACGCTGGTGCGCAACCTGCAGGACATCAGCCTCGAGCAGCGCGCCATGCGCATCAAGCTGCACCTGTGGGTGGAGAACGTCCCGGCGCTGGGCTACAAGACCTATCACGTGCGGCGCCGCGATACCGAGCACCGCGCGCCCGGCAGCCTGGTGGTCGCCCACAACGTGATGGAGAACGAGCACCTGCAGGTGCGCATCAACGACAACGGCACCCTGCAGGTCAGCGACAAGGACACGCGCCGCACCTACCACGGCCTGCATTACTTCGAGGACGGCGGCGAGGTCGGCCACTCGTGGGTGCACATGGCGCCCGACTTCGACGAGCTAATTGCCAGCCACGGCGCGCCGGTGGAGATAGAGCTGGAGGAGGACGGGGCGCTGCTGGCGCGCTACCGCGTCCGCGTGCACATGGACATTCCCGCCGGCGTGGAGGTGCGCGATGACGGCGCCCACCGCACCGCCGAGCGCAAGCCGCTGGTGATAGATTCCTGGGTCACGCTGCGGCGCGGCGCGCGCTCGGTGGATATCCTCACGCGCTTCGACAACCAGTGCCGCAACCACCGCCTGCGCGCGGTTTTCCCCACCGGCATCGCGGCCAAGGTTTCGGCGGCGGAGGCGTCGTTCGACGTCATCGAGCGGCCGATCGACCGCGCCCCCGACAGTCTCTACTACGAGCGCGACAACCCGATCTATCCCAATCACCGGTTCGTGGATCTGAGCGACGGCGAGGTCGGCATGGCGATCATCAACGACGGGCTGCGCTCGTTCGAGGCGATTGACAAGCCGGAGCGCGCGGTGGCGATAACCCTCGTGCGGGGGTTCGTCTTCCGCCAATCGCCGGTTATAGATCGCTGGGATGTGTACCCCGAGATGACGCTGGCGCAATCGCTGGGCGAGCACGAGTTCCGCTATGCCATCTACCCGCACGCGGGGAGGTGGGACCAGGCGGCGGTGCAGCGCGAGGCGGAGCTGTACAGCCTGCCGCTGGAGGTCGCCCAGGCGGGCAAGCACGGAGGCGACCTGCCGAAGGAGCTGAGCCTGCTGTCGGTCGAGCCGCAGGCGGTGGCGCTGAGCGCCCTCAAGCGCGCGGAGGACCGGGAGACGCTGGTGGTGCGCATCTACAACCCCACGGGCGAGGACGTGACCGCGGTGCTGACGGCGTACAAGCCGATCGCGTCGGCGGCGCTGCTGAACCTGAACGAGGAAGCGCAGGAACCACTCTCGCCCAAGGGCAACAAGCTGTCGCTGCCGCTCAAGGCCAAGAAGATCGCGACGGTGGAGCTGGTGTTGTAAGCGCGGATACCGGGCGCGCGGCGTCTGGTCCGGGCGCGCGCTCCATGAGCGCGCGAGAAACCGCGACTTCATGGAAGTCGCGCCCGGCAGATACCCGACGCACAGGAGGGCTTCGGTGAAGGATCCGCCGGCATCTCGCGAACTCCGACACGTGCGGGGAACTCGCGTTCACGAGGTGAACGCGATCTACCACCTGCGAACCAGCACAGTGGGTGGTCTCCCGCTTCTGGCCGCCGACGCGTGCAAGAGAGTGGTGGTCGAGAACCTCAAACTGAGCGGGCGCCTGTTCGGTTTGGACATCATCGCTTACGTGGTCATGCCTGAGCATGTGCATGCCATCGTACAGCCCCGCGGCGACCACAACATCAGCGACTTCATGGCCTCTTTCAAGAAACATAGTGCGCGCAAGGTGAACAAGCTCCTGGGTCGCACTGGGGGCGTTTGGCGACGCGAGTTCTTCGACCATATGCTGCGCAGCCGCGAGCACCTGCATGAACTGGCGGACTACATACACTGCAATCCGGTTCGCCGCGGTCTGGTGGCGTGTCCGGAAGATTGGCGATTCTCGTCGTGGCACGAGGTGCATGAACCTAACTCGCGGGGCCATCCACCGGCCCAACGCGTCGATTAGGACCGCGCGCTCCATGAGCGCGCGAGAAACCGCGACTTCATGGAAGTCGCGCCCGGTATGCCATCTCTCCATAAGTTCTCCGCCGGTCGCGCGTCTATAGAATCGAGCCCATGTCGAAGGCCGACCCGATAGCGGAGGATGCAGCCCTGGCCGAGCGCGCGCAGGCGGGCGACCGGGCGGCGTTCACCAAGCTGGCCCTCAGGTACCGCCCGGCGCTGGTGGCGCTGGCCTTCAACCGTACGCGCAGCTTCGACGACGCCGAGGACCTGGCGCAGGAGGCCCTGACGCGCGCATGGCAGCATCGCGGGCACTTGCGCGAGGCAACGTCTTTCCCGACCTGGCTCAGATCCATCGCCGCCAACCTGTGCGCGAGCTGGGCGCGCAAGCCGGTACCGCTGCCCCTGGGCGACGAATCGGCCGATGATGCCGATGTCGTGCGCGCAGTCATCGCGCGCTGCGAGCAGCGCGAGCTCGCGCGAGCGCTGCAGAACCTGCCAACCGCCAACCGTCTCGCCCTATTGATGCACGTGCGCGACGGCATGCCCTATGAGCGCATCGCGGCGTTCGTAGGTGTCCCTGTGTCAACCGTTGAAGGCAGAGTCTTTCGCGCCCGCCAGGCGCTGCGCAGGAGCGTCATTGCTTCGGTCGCGTCCTTGGGCGGCCGCACCAAGAAGGAGAAACGAAATGAGCGACGCTGAGGAAGTGAGCGCATTGGACCTGATGGTCTACACCCGATTGTTCGCAACCATGCTCGGGGCGGGGGTGTCACTGGTGCGGATTCTCGAGATTCTGGAAGAAATCTCCGATGAGCCCCTCAAATCCACGACCGCAGAGCTGTTCGAGCAGGTGTCGCAGGGGAGCACCCTGTCGCAGGCCATGGCGGAGCGGCCCGACGTCTTTGGCAGGGTGTACACGCAACTGGTGAAGGTTGGAGAAATCGGCGGCGTCTTGGACGAAACGTTCCTGCAGGTGGCGGATCTGATTGAGTCCGACTGGACGGACGCTCAGGCGACCAGACGTGGTTGTCGAAGTCTGTTCGCACCATCCGGTGCGACGCCGGAAACCGCCTTTGCGCAGAGCGCAGCGGGCCGTCGGCTGCGTATTCTATCTCTGTATTTCCGTTCGCTGGGTACGATGCTGAGTGCGGGCGTGCCGTTCGAAGCCGATGTGCTCTGGAAGACTGCCGCTGGCATTCTTCCTCCCGGACCGGAGCGGGACCGCTGGGAGACGATTGCAGAAAGAATGAAGGAAGGCGGCATGGTGACCGCAAACTTCGAGCAGCCGTTCTTGCAGCCCTTCGTGGCGCGGCTTGTACGGATCGGCATAGAAACCGCCTCACTGCCGGTTATGTGCGAGAAGATCGCGCAGCTCCTGGAGTACCAGCGGCGCTACGACCTGCTGAAGCAGGGAAGGTAGAGCCCCTGCACGTCAGCGCGGGGGTCGGTCTGCCCAACGACCTACGCGGGCCGGGGTGCAGCCCGGCCCCTACGTCTTGATCGCGTCCATCCGCGTCAACCGGCGGCACGAGAACGATTTGGCAGGCGAGACGCCTGCCCCACCACAACTCATTCCCCCATCGCCTTGACGATCACGCGCTTGCGGCGCTGGCCGTCGAACTCGGCGTAGTATACCTGCTGCCAGGGGCCGAGGTCGAGCTTCCCGCCGGTCACCGGCACCACCACCTGGTGGTGAACCAGGATGCTCTTCAGGTGCGCGTCGCCGTTGCTCTCGCCGGTCTGATGGTGGTGGTAATCCGGGCCCTTGGGGGCGAGGCGATCGGCCCAGTCGTCGAGGTCCCGGATGATTCCCGCCTCCGCGTCATTGACATAGATGCCGGCGGTAATGTGCATCGCCGACACCAGCACCATCCCCTCGCGGATGCCGCTTTCCGCGACCACCCGCTCGACCTCGTCGGTGATGTTGATGTATTCGCGCGGGCGCTTGGTGTTGAACCATAGGTAGTCGGTGGCGAATTTCATGCTTGCCTCCCGGATTGCCGGCCGGTCCCCACCATGCAGGTTCGCCGGCGGTCGGCGCGTAAATCTGAATTGTCGGGGCAGGAGGCAAGCTCCTGCCCTACGGATCACCTCCTGGCCAAATGCCTTGGAAGCCGGCATCCATCCGCAAAGGCAGATACGCGCCCGCGGCGTGACCTGGCGGTCGCTGCTGGTGGCGGCCGTGTTGATGCCGCTCAACGCCTACTGGGTCGTGCAGATGGAGATCGTGCGGTATTCCGCCCATCCGACGACCATTTCCCTTCTGTTCAACGTCGTCTTCATCATCGTCGTGCTGACCGTCGCCAACGCCGTGCTGCATCGCCTGCTGCCGCGGGCGGCGCTGACCCAGGGCGAGCTACTGGTGGTGTACGCGATGCTCGCGCTGTCCACGGTCGTGGCGGGGCACGACGGGGTGCAGGTGCTGACGCCGACCATCGCCTGGCCGACGGAGTTCTCGACGCCGGAGAATCGCTGGGAGCGCCTCTTCGGCCACTACCTACGGCCGTGGCTGGTGGTGCGGGACAAGGAGGCGCTCGCCGGCTACTTCGAGGGCAGCTCGACCTTGTACACGCGCGCGCACATCACGGCCTGGCTGGTGCCGGTGCTGGCATGGACCGGGTTCATCGTTCTACTGCTGTGGATCATGCTGTGCGTGAACTCGGTGCTGCGCCGGCAGTGGAGCGACCACGAGCGCCTCACCTACCCGCTGGCGCAGATACCCCTGGAGATCACGAATCCCGCGGGCACGCTTTTCCGCAGCCGGCTGTTCTGGGCCGGCTGCGCGCTCGCCGCGGGGATTGACATCCTCAACAGCTTTGCGTTCCTGTTCCCTGCGCTGCCTCACGTCCGCATAGAGGAGTTCGACCTGCGCCCTTACATCACGACCCATCCGTGGACCGCGGTCGGGTGGTTTCCCATCTCCTTCTATCCGTTCGTCATCGGCATCGGCATGCTGATACCCCTCGATTTCTTGTTCTCCTCCTGGTTCTTCTACCTGTTCTGGAAGGCGGAGCGCGTGGCGAGCGCGGCGCTGGGGCTGGACCGCACGCCGCAGTTCCCCTACGTGGACGCGCAGGCGTTCGGCGCCTACGTGGCGTTCGCGGTGTTCGCGGTGTGGATCGGCCGCGGTTACTTCAAGGAGGTGCTGAGCAAGGCGCTCGGGCTCTCTTCGCAGCCGGACGACTCGACCGAGGGCATGAGCTATCGCAGCGCGCTCCTGGGCGCGCTGGCGGGATTGGTCGGGCTGGCCGTCTTCAGCTATTACGCGGGGATGTCGCTGTGGGTGGCGATGGTGTTCTTCGTCATCTACTTCGTGCTCGCGGTGGCGGTGACGCGCATGCGCGCCGAGTTCGGCACGCCGGTGCACGACCTCCATTTCACCGGCCCCAACACCACCATGACCCAGATTGCGGGCCAGCGTGCTTTCTCGGGGTCGGACCTGACGGTCATGTCGCTGTACTTCTGGTTCAACCGCGCGTACCGCTCCCACCCCATGCCGCACCAGCTCGAGGGGATGTACATGACCGGGCGCGCCGGGGTCGCGCGGCGGAGCTTCTCGTGGGCGCTGATGGCCGCCGGCGTGCTGGGGACGCTGTGCGCCTTCTGGGCGATGCTGCACCTCATGTATTCATACGGGGCGCAAGCCAAGAGCAGCACGACCTTCGGTGGCGAGGCGTGGAGCACGCTGACGACCTGGCTGGAGGCCCCGCAGGGGCCTAACTGGGGCGTGAGCATCGCCGCGGGTGCGGGATTCGCGTTCGCCTGGCTGATGGAGATGGCGCGCGTGCGTTGGGCCGGATGGCCGTTCCATCCGCTGGGGTTCGCGGTGTCGGGGAGCTGGGAGATGAACCTGGTGTGGATGCCGCTGTTCATCGCGTGGCTGGTGAAAAGCCTGCTGCTGCGTTACGGCGGCCTGCGGTTGTTCCTGCAGGCGCTCCCCTTCTTTTTCGGCCTCATCCTCGGCCAATTCGTCGTCGGCAGCGTGCTCAACATCGTCAGCATCGCCCTGGGCGCGCCCAGCTACATGTTCTGGCAATAACCCCCGGCCGACCCACGCCGAGGCCCGCCTGGCACGATTCGTGCTGCCCCGCGAGCAGGCAGTCGTCTCCGCCAGAGGCGGACAGGTCGGCTGCCTGGACCCGCGCAGTCTGGCCGCGCCGGAGACAGGCCGTGGCCCGCTTCCCGGGGGCGACGGCGTGAACGTAAGTTCGCTCCACGGGGACGCCGCCCGACCTGTGCTGACCTACCTGCGGCTGAACTGACGCGAAAGCGGGCCGGCGTTGACGCCGCCGGCCCGCTCGGCTTTCGCCCCCTGCTGTCACACCCGCGCGACCATCCTTCCAGCCGCCGAGGGGTTTTCTGCGCCCGAGGAGAAGAGATAGTCCTGGCGCCGGACGGCGCTGGGATAATGTGCGAGCCAAGTGTGCGTGTGTGACCGCGAAAAGTGGGGATGTGCCCCGCCGAATGTGGAACAGGCGCCCCGTTCGACCCTTCGACTCCGCTCAGGACAAGCAAGCTCAGAGCGGGCCTCGTGGCTAGGTCGCTCGGCGACCGCCACCCCGGCCCGAAGGGCTTAGGGGCCT
>Ga0315291_10003468_pt1 | contig 20384 bp, 17 predicted proteins | sample YL17G12_20_MG_FD_203070 | JGI IMG/M metagenome (GOLD analysis project Ga0315291, IMG submission 203070) | Sediment microbial communities from Yellowstone Lake, YNP, Wyoming, USA - YL17G12_20 | ecosystem: Environmental > Aquatic > Freshwater > Lake > Sediment | place: USA: Wyoming | collected...
GTCGGAGAATTGATCCTTCATGGTGTCAAATTCGGCTTGGTAGGAGCGGATCTCCTCCTGAAGGTCAAGATTCGGTTTTCCCCAAACACCTCCTCCCGGACCGCCCAGGTAGATCCTGGCCACCTTCACTCTTGTTCTTCTGCAGCCCGGGCTCATCAGTCTTGATCCTCTCGGGTCTGCACCAACCGCTCCAAGGTTAGAAGCTCCTACGCCCAGTGCAGTTCCGGCTACGGTAAATTGCAGGAAGTCTCTCCGCTTGATTTGGTGCAGCATGTCAGCCTCCCTTTTCTTGTCGCGTTGTTGGTGGTTTCGCGCTACGCCCTTCGCCCCGAGCAACACACCGAGGTTGTGGTGCGCGTCGGCGAGATCCGGCCGGAGCCGAATCGCCGTGCGATATTCAGCGACGACCGACTCCACGTCGTGCTTCTTTCTGAGCGCGTTACCAAGGATGCAGTGGGTCGCGGCATTACCCCGCTGAAGCCGAATTGCCGCACCGCATTCGGCAATAGCCTCATCCAAGTCGCCCTTTTCTAGGAGCGTGACCCAGAGCTCGTCGTGCGCGTGGGCGTTGTGCGGCTGGAAGTGAATCGGGGCCGCCCGGGAGATGCTCGGCATCTCCCGGGTTCAGCACGGAAGGGTCTACCCGAGACGGTGCTAGCCCGCTCAGAACGTGATTTTGGCCCCGAACTGGATGGTTCGCGGACTGCTTACGGCGCCATTCCACTCCCCGAAGGCCGGGCTGGCCACATCATTGTCGAACGCTCCCCCCCCAAAGCATCGCGACGTGCAGCTGAGGATGTGCCAGTTCCACATGTTGAAGAACTCGGCCCGGAACTCCACGCCGACCCTTTCGGTAATCTGCGTTCTCTTGAACAAGCTAAAGTCCTGGTTGTGGTAACCGAATCCTCGTACGTTCGACACTCGCGGTCCTTGCCCATAGTAGAAGTCAAAGCTCCCCGGGTCCTCGAACGCGTTTGCGTTGAATAGTGCCCCTTTAGCAGGGTCGAACTCCCCCTTGGTCTGGGCAAAGGGATCCGCCCCCGAAAGAATGGCAGGGATGCAAGCCACTCGAAACTGGTCGGGCACCGTGCACGCACCCGACCGGAAGAAGAAGGGAGTGCCCGACTGCACGCGCAAGATGGTGTTAAATCCCCACCCCCCCAGGAGCTTGTCCGCCGCGCCCGCCTTGTTCAGAAAGCGCTTGCCCCTTCCGACCGGTAGCTCGTAAATGAACGCCGCTGAGAGCGTTTGCGGCACATCCTCAAGGGCTAGTGCTTTGTTGCGTTCCATTTCGAACGGCGAAATCACACCAGAACCCCCGCCAGTTGTCGACGTAGATTGGATGACGTCCGAGTCGGTCAGCAACTTCGACAAAGTATAAGAGGCCAGGAACCAGACCCCCTGGGAGTAGCGCTTCTCGGCCTTGAACTGGAAGGAGTGATAGCTCGAGTTTCCAGCGTTCTCGTTCAGTCCAGTCAGGGGGCCACAGTACTGCGGGAAAGGCGTCAGCGCTTGGGCCACGGAAGGCGCGCAAGCGCCCAATTGCGTTTCCCAACCGGCGTACGGACTGGGGACACCATCCAGCACGGTTTGCCCTGGTTGAAACTCGTCAAAGAGAGCCGAGCCCATGGACAACAGGTTCGGGTTTAGCGCGTTCAGCGGAACCTTCTGAGACAACAGGCGCGTCCCCTTGTTCCCCACGTAAGCCGCGGTGATGTAGAAGGTATCGGTAAACTGGTGCTCGACGGTCAGGTTCCACTGTTGCGAGTAAGGGAGACGATTGGCATTAAATGGTCGGTAGGTTGGACCCCACTGCCCGTTGAGGAAGGACTGATCGATGACTGGCGGCAGTTGGAAGCCCTGAGGCAAACCTTCGTTGAGGAGGAAGGCTGCCGTCATCCCACCTTGTGTGCTCCCGAAGCTTGGACTGCTCATGAACCCATCCAACGACGCTCCCCCACCCCAACCCGGGTAGTAAGACCCCAGGTAGAAGATGCCGTAACCGGTGCGCACGACCGTCTTGTTGTTCAAGGCGTAAGCGAGCCCCAGGCGAGGAGCAAATCCCCTATACCAGGTTTCCTCGGGGGCCCGTCTCCCGAAGCCCGCCTCCCCATAGGGGATGTTGAGAGAGAGAGAGCGGCTGTCGGCCCAAACCATCCGGCCAGGGCGATTGCCCGCCCCTGGATTCGTGCCCGCAGGATCAAAGAAGGCCAAGTGGTTCCACTTCTCCACGGAAGGCTGGGCTACATCCCAGCGGACTCCGTAACTAATGCTCAGCTTAGGTGTTACCTTCCACGTGTCGCCAGCGTGTAAACTCCATGACGCGCTGCGCATGTAGGCTTGGTCTACAGCAAAGAAACTGGCGGTGCCAGAGTCCACCTGTTCTAACAGGAAACTGGCGACGGAATTGCCGCTCACCAGGCCGAGCAGGCCCGTGCTGCCTCGGTTGAAAGAAAAAACTCCTGCGTAGCCCCCATGGTTTCTGGTGTTGAGCTCTAGCCTGCGGTATTCGCCGCCAAATTTGAAAGTATGCTTGCCGCGAACCCACGTTAGCAGGTCGTTCACGACGTTTGTCGGCCGGCTCTCATACCAGTCCATGCCGCCGCAACCCATGGTCTCGTAGTCTTCCAGGTAGATCTGTGGAGGGGAGTCGTGGCTGGACACGCCTGGTATCTGGGGCATTTGATCAGCAAAGCCCTTATCCACGCAGGTCTCAACACCTCTGAAATTCAAATATCCGTAATTGAAGTTGTTCAGCACGTTCGGCGAGAAAGTGTGGTCCCAATTGAGCCGGTGGACCCAAGGCCCGATCTCACCACCCTTGGTAATGTAGCCCTCCGAGCTGAGCATTTGTGGGAGAGTACTGGACTTGCGAAAGACCGTGTCTTTATAATGGGTCACCACAGAGAAATGGTCTTTCTCGCCCCGGTAGTGGTCAATCCGCCAGTCGAGGGCGGTTCGGTGGTCTGCTTCCGCCCCGCTGATATCGGCTACAGGGACAGGAGAGATGTAATTGTTTAATGGCCCCGGGTAGTCGGGTTTGGGAAGATGCTGCAGCCACTGTGTGGCTAAGGAGTTCTCGAGCCGCGGATCCGTGGGGCAGATGACATTCGGTGTGTTGCCGTCACAACCCATGAACTGATCGCGCAGGAACGGCAGGTTGTCAGATCCTACATCCTGATTCGGATCGAAGCTCGGGTTCGCACGCGTGGTGGCGGGGTCAAAGATCGGGTCAGGCCACTCACTGAAATCGCCGATCCGCATCTTCCCGGTGGGAATGCTGACTATTGGCCGCCGCGAGCCGCCGCGGATGTACCATTCGTCGAAGGCCACGAAAAAGAAAGTCTTGTTCTGACCTCTCGAAAGGCCAGGAACCCCCTTCACGGGCCCGCCAATGGAACCGCCGAACTCGTTCTCCTGGTCCTTCGGCACGAAGTCAATGCCATACTGGCGTGCATTGAGTTTGGTATTGCGCAGGAATTCGTGCAGTTCCCCGTGGAATGCGCTCGAGCCCGACTTCGTTATCGCCGTGATCACCCCTGAAGTCGTCGAACCGTACTGCGGCTCGTAGTTCGAGGTAAGCAAGGTGACCTCGGCCGTAGCCTCCGGCGTCATCGGGTAGTCGTTGCCCAGGGAAACCATGCCGCTTTGGCTCATCAGCCCCTGTTGCATGCTGACGCCGTCCAGCACCGCTTCATCGCCCATCTGCATGCCGCCGTTGATCCGCGCGTCAAACGGGTTCCCGCCGCCTCCCGTAGTCACACCCGGTGCCAACACAATAAAGTTAGCCGCCGAGCGCGTGTTCCCTTGCACCACCAGGGGAAGGCCTGCTATCACTTCTGGACTGATAGCCTGTTTCACCTCTGCGTTCTCAAAGTTGAGAGGGGAGGCGAGGGCCGTCACCTCTATGGTCTGCGTGGCAATGCCGACTTCGAGCTTCACACCGACTCGCACCCATTCGTTGACACTGACGGCAATACCCCTCTGCACTAAGTCCCGGAATCCCTTGGCGGTGACCTGCAACTCGTAAGCGCCCTGCTGCAAGTTCCCAAAGAGGTAGAGGCCGTCCGGGCCGGTGGTAGATTTCCTTACTGCCCCAGTGGCCACGGATGTAAGCGTCAGCTCGGCAGATGGAACTACCGCCCCCGAGGGGTCTGTCACCGTACCGCTGATAGAACCGGTGAAACTTTGCGCCCAGCCCAACACTGGCATGAGCGCGACAAACACAGTTGAGATAATCCATGCCTTCGAGTGTCTGGCAGACATCTGAGCCTCCTTAATCCTTTATCCGTTTGCCCGACGCGACAGTAGTGATCAAGTTCAGAAAACCGGCTGTGGTTTGACACGTGGGGGAACCGACATCTTTATTGGCCAGCATAGCTCGCCGCGGAAGGTCGGCAAAAGTGCTTGACAAATATCAGACAACCTACATATCTTATTATTTGTAAGGCTGATGTCAAGCATTTTTTTAGCGCCAGGTTCGAATGCCCTGTGTCGCCTAATTCGGTTGTCTCCTCACAGTGGCCGCCCAACTGTTGGTAGTTAATCTTGGCGGATCCGGGTTATTATGTACGGCATGGTGACACGCCAGAAGGGACCTAAACAAGATATGACTCCGCTGAAACCCGTGTCACGTACAACGCTAGTTGAACAGGTAGCTCACCAAGTTCTGCGGATGATTTCGGAAGGCAGATGGAAGGCTGGCGAGAAGCTCCCCTCTGAATCCGAACTCTGTCGGGGCTTCCACGTCGGCCGGTCCACCTTGCGAGAAGCACTGAGATCCCTGGCATTTGCGGGCATGCTGCGAATGCGCGCCGGAGACGGAACCTACGTCGCGGAAGGCCCTTCCAGCATCTTGGGACGGGTTTTCGCGCCGGGTTTGTTGAAGACTGAGAAAGATATGAACGACCTTTTTGAGGCGCGCAGGGTTTTGGAGGGCGGGGCGGCCACACTTTGCGCCGAACGAGCTACGGAGGAAGACCTACAGAACCTGGAGCGTCTCGCGAAAGAATTGCAGCTATATCCCAGCGATCCCGCGGGACGTGATCAGGAACTCGATGTAGCTTTTCACTTGGCAATAGCAGCCGCTTCCAAGAATGAGATTCTGGCCCAAGTACTCGGAGCTATTCGGCATCTTATCCGTGAAGCCGTGGCGAAGAGTCGGCAGCTTCCAGGCTCGCACCAGCTTGCCTGTGACCAACATTTGGAAATCGTCCAGGCTTTGAAGGAGCGCAATCCGCGGAAGGCCCGGCGCGCGATCCACAGGCATTTGTGGTCCTTCGAGCAGGTGTACGAAATCTTTGCGCACGCCCCGAAGTCGGAACCCGAGGCTCAAGACCACGAGGTACGGCAGGCCCAAGAGTCGCGCGCCTAGCGCATTCGCGGCAAGCCGAGGCGGCCGGGTAGACTGCGCGCTGCCCCCGACTTACGTAGTGTTTGATTGCACGACCGGTTAAGCCGAGGAAAGCTAGTGAACCCACTGGACGCTTGGGCGGAGATGGAACGGTTTGACCTTTCGGCGCCGGTCCCATAACCTGCAGGTGGACGGTGAAGGGTCCGATGCTCGGGGCAGATCTTGGCGAGCCTTGGGAATTTCATTCTGACGAAAAAGACGGAGGCTTGAACATGACTGAAAAGAACTCTCGAACAGGAAGATTGATTAGTCGGCGCGAGTTTGTACGCGATAGCGCCCTCGTCGCCAGCCTGGCTGCATTGCCCCCTTTAGTGGGCGGTGAGACGCCAGCCCAGAAGCCTTTGAATTACAACGAAAAGATGGATTATCGCCGGTTGGGCAAGACCGGTCTGATGGTCTCTGCTGTGTGTCTGGGTGGGCACTGGAAGCGTATCGGCACCCTGATACGGGGCGTTACTGAGAAGGACGAATGGTCGAGGCCCGTTCTGAATCACCCGGAATTCATAAAAAACCGCAGCGACATTGTCAGCTATTGCATCGATGCAGGCATTAACTACGTTGATGCGTGTAATGCCAATGAAATACTTGCATATAGCGCAGCCCTGAAGGGCCGCCGGGACAAGATGTATTTCGGCTGGTCCTGGGTTGAGAAGGAGCCACGGGAGAAGGAATGGCGGACGGCCGCCAAGTTGTTGCAGGGTCTCGATGAGGGTCTGAAAGAGTCGGGCCTCGATTACGTGGATGTATGGCGGATCAGCGTTATCATGCCGAGTAGTGAACACACCTTCAACGAAGTGTATGAGGTTGTGGAAGCCCTTGACAAGGCCAAAAAACAAGGGAAGGCACGCTTCACCGGTGTGTCCTCGCATGATCATCGATGGCTCAAGATTGTCATTGATGAGTTCCCCGAGCAGATTGAAGTCGTCCTCTTCCCTTACACAGCTAAAAGCAAGGAGCTGGCCAGGGAGAATCTGCCTGCTGCGGTGAAGAAGAGCGACATGGAAGTCAGCTTCCCGAACACTGCCAAAAGCGCGGAACTGCCCAAGGAGAGTCTGTTTGAGACGCTGAAGAAGAACGACGTCGGCGTCTTCGGCATCAAGCCTTTTGCCAGCAATTCGCTGTTCAAGGGCAACAGCGCCCTCGACAGCCCCGATGCAGAGGAAGATGCCCGCCGAGCGCGGTTGGCCCTTCGGTACATCCTGTCCAATCCCGCAATTACTGCGCCAATTCCGGGGCTCATCAACCGTCACCAGGTAGATAACTTGGTCATGGCTGTCCAGGAGCGCCGCGAACTCGACCGTAAGGAATCCGCCGAACTGGAGAAGGCCGCTGAGGAGGCCTGGGCCAAACTACCCGCGGAGTACCAGTGGTTGAAGGCTTGGGAATATGTTTAAGAGGCTACTTGGGGGGAGGATCAGAGACCATGTGTGGATGAACAAGGGGCTGGCAGTCAGCGCAACACAGATCAACCTGAAGCTCAGGATTTGTCACCAACGGAGCCAACGTGAGATATTCTTTGGGTGGAGTGAGGCTGAGCTTAGTGCTTGCTGCTGCCGTCGTTGGTCAGGACAGAACCGCTGAAAAACAGGCAGGCCCGTTTCCCCTAGCGAGCGGTCCGTGGGTGGATAAGACTCAATTCTACTACTATGACTGCCAGGCCAACTACGAGGAGGAACCCATAGCGCAGCGCCATGCGGCCGCCGGCATCAACTGCGTGAAATGTCATGGCGTCAGCATCGTCCACGCCTCCGATGAAGCCCACTTCACGGCGCCGGACATCATGTATCCCAAAGAAAAGATCCGCACAGCTTGCCTTGAGTGCCAAAGTTCTCAAGAATCCGAGGATGTGCACAAGGTCGCCTTCGCGAGCAGCGAAATCAAGAAGTAAGTCTGCACGGACTGTCATGGTGAGCATCGTCTGAATTGGGAGGACACACTACAATTCCTCCGGCAAGATCAGCGTGGCGAGATGAACCGAGGCTTTTGTTCGAGTACGATCATAGCGCATTTCACGGCATCAGAACGATGCCAGTCTCTCATTAAGAGGGAGGCTAGGTAGGATCATCTAGGAGGATACGGCAATGCTCAACGAAGCTGAAGACAGAGTGGCACGATTATCGAGGCCACAGATCTACTTGTTGCTTATTCTTCGAATTGTTGTCGGTTGGCATTTCCTTTCTGAAGGGCTTGCCAAACTGCTTTCCCCGGGGTGGTCGGCAGCTGGTTATCTGGAAGTCTCTCGATGGTTGTTCTCCGGGGTGTTCCATTGGATCGCTGCGACCCCATCCGTCCTGAAAGTCGTCGATTTCCTGAACATTTGGGGGCTGATTCTCATCGGCCTCGGGCTCATGCTCGGGTGCCTGACGCGGGTTGCCGCGATTGCAGGCATACTGCTCCTTGCCGTGTATTATGTTGGGAATCCTCCTCTGAGCGGAGTCGGCCTAGCCCTACCAACTGAAGGCAGCTACGTGATTGTCGACAAGAACATTGTGGAGCTCTTCGCACTGGCTGTTCTCGCCGTTTTTCCCACCGGCACTTATTGGGGGTTGGATCGCCTGATTTTCGGGAAAAAGGAAGAGAAGCCAAAGACCGAGGTGCCTGGCGACATCCGGAGAGAAAGCGCGGAGCCGGACCGCCTCCTCAGCCCAAAGCCTTCCCGCCGAGAACTCGTCCAGAGTCTTGGGGGAGTCCCCTTCCTGGGAGCATTCGCCGTTGCGGTGATTCGAAAAGAGCATTGGAAAAGCTACGAAGCAAAGAATCTGATTGACGCAGTGACGAACGCCTCCACGAAAGCGTTGGACGTCGCGAGCCTGAAGGACTTGAAAGGAAAGATCCCGCATGGGGAGATCAAGGGTACCGCGTTCAGTCGGCTGATCCTGGGCGGAAATATCCTGTCCGGATATACTCACGCCAGGGATCTGATCTATGTGTCAAAACTGGTCAAGGCCTACCACAGTAAGGAAAGGATTTTTGCTACGCTGCTGCTGGGCGAAAAGTGTGGGATCAACACTCTTCTGACGAATCCCATTCTAGCTACGCTCATCGACGAGTACTGGAAGAGGAAGATCGGGAAAATCCAGTGGATCTCGGATTGTGTGGCATTGAATTACGACGAAAAAGGCGCCCATGCGATCCCGTATCAGCAGTTCCTTGATCGCATCAAGCGGGCTATTGACTACGGGGCATGTGCTTGCTACGTCCAGGGCGAGACTGCCGACTACTTCATTCGTCAGGGACAGCCCGATAGCATCGCCAAGGCGCTGGATTTCATCCGGCAGCACCGCATCATTGCCGGGATCGGCGCACATGACATCGAAACCATCCAGGCGTGTGTGAAAGCGGGATTTGAACCTGACTTCTGGATGAAGACGCTGCATCATCACAAGTACTGGTCAGCCAGGCATCCCGAGTGGCACGACAACATGTACTGCAACAAACCGGCTGAAACCATCGACTTCATGAAAACCCTGAAGCAGCCCTGGATTGCCTTTAAGGTGCTCGCTGCCGGCGCCATCCCTCCGAAGGATGGTTTCCGGTACGCATTCGAAAACGGCGCCGATTTTGTGTGTGCCGGCACGTACGACTTTCAGATGGTGGATAACGTGAACTCTACCCTGGACATCCTTAAGAGTGACCTGAAGAGGGAGCGGCCCTGGATGGGCGGGCCGCTGATTGCCTGACTCCCGGAAGACGGCACTCATGAGATTGCGGAACAAGGCCTTTTTCCTCGGCGCGGCTGTGTTGCTAGCCCTCGCTGTGGTGGTGGGACTGTGGAGAGCCCGGCAGAGATCGTACATTACGATCGAAACCCACATCCCCTCTATCATGGGAACGGATACGACCCTGAAGGCCGTAGTTCGGGCTGACCAAGCTGAGCGAGGCAGGAAGGCGCTGTGGGCGGCCGAATCAGCCCTCCGTCAGGTGGACGAGCGGATGAGCGTGTGGAAGGGCGACAGTGAGCTTTCACGATTCAACGCCGCCCCTGCAAGACGCATCATGCCTTTGTCTGCAGATACGCTCGAAGTACTTCGGGCGGCACGCGATTTCGCTGCAAAGTCCGACGGCGCTTTCGATGTCACCTGCTGGCCAATCCTTCAACTGTGGAAAAGAGCGGAGAAAGAAGACCGAGTTCCCTCGTCAGCGGAGATTCAGCAGGCTGTCGATCTGACCGGCTGGCGATGGATCACACTTCATAAGGCCGGCGCAGAGAAACTCAGGAATGGCGTCGGAATCGACTTAGGAGGCATTGCCAAGGGTTACGCAGTCGATCAAGCCATCCGTGCCATGGAAGAAGAGAGTGCCGGCGGTGGGCTAGTCCAATGCGGCGGCGAGATTCGCGTTTTCGGGCGATCCGAGCACAAAGGTGGGTGGCGAATCGGCATTAGGAATCCCTTCTCCAATGATCGCGATACCCTTTCGCAAGCTCTCCTCCTGAACGACGCCGCGGTGTCCACGAGTGGCAACTACGAACGCTATTTCACCATCGGCGGAATTCGCCGCAATCACATCGTTGACCCACGAAACGGATCGCCGGTGGACAACGCCGCGCAGGTTACAGTGGTGGGCGCCACTGCGACGATCTCGGACGGCTGGTCGACTGCTCTGACGATTCTCGGGCCCGATGGCTTTAAACGATTGCCCCCGGGGGTCAGGGCAATGTTGATCGCTGGCACGGAGCAGAACCCTCAGGTGACCAGAACGGTCGGCTTCGAGAAACTGGCCACCGAACTCCGTGTAGCTCTGCCTCCGGTACCAGCTCCATGAAAAGGGGGTTGTGCACAGCAGAAACCGCCCGATTCCCGCGCTAGCAGATCAGAAGCTCACGGCTCGCCGCGCTGATAGGTTTTCGGTCGACCCAAGGATCTCGGACACAATCCTGGGTGAGCAAGGAATAAGGAATAGGGATGTGTAAAGTTCTTGCCAGTGGAGAGGTGGCACTGGGTCGGTTCCTGTAATCCTTCGAGTTTGGGGGCCTTATTTCGGTTTCCCCAGTGACTCACCATCTGGATGGGATAAAACACTCATTGACAGTTGGGGCGGTACTGTATATATGTCCTGCCATCATAGGATCGCAGCCCTCGCCGAGGTGATCACTATGACGAAAAAGCCTTCTTCTGATTTGAAGCTCTCCTCCTCTAGCCAATCTTCTGGCGGGTCGACCCGGCGTGAGTTTCTCAAAGGTGCTGCCGTGGTTGCCGCTACCACGCTTACCACTCCGACAAAGAGCAAGGCGGCTGAGCCCAAACTGGTTCCTACAGTCGATTTCTGTGGTCACAAGGTAACTCGGCTCATTGCCGGCGCCAACCCTTTGTACGGCTACTCTCACTTCAACATGATTATGGACGCGACCTACCTCGAATACTTCAGCGACGAGCGGGTAGTCCAGTTCATGCTCAATTGCGAAAAGGCGGGCATCAACAGTTGGCAAGGGAATTTCGCCGCCCGCGCGCAGCGACAGTACCCCATGATCCGTGACGCGGAATGCAAGATGAACTTTATCGCACTTTCCGACCCGTGGGATTTCAGTCACGGAGTAAGGACCCCCGAAGAACAGAATGCTGCACTGATGAAGCAGCTTTCCATTGTGGCCAAGGCGAAACCCATCATCATCGCCCATCACGGCAACGTCACAGACAACCTGTTTCGTGTTGGGAAGCTCGACATGGTTCGGACTTTCATCGACAAGGTGCACGACATGGGTTTCCCCGCTGGCGTTTCGACCCACAACCCTGCTGTCATCGTGGAGGTCGAGGGAAAAGGGTGGCCGGTGGACTTTTACCAAGCGTGCTTCTACCGCCAGTCGCGCAATGCCGAAGACTATATGAAAGACATCAACGTGGTGCCGGAGGGTGAAGCCTATTTGAGTTCTGACCCTGCTGTCATGTGCAAGGTGATTCGCCAGGTTTCGAAGCCTTGCTTGGGTTTCAAAATCTTGGCCGCTGGACGGAAGTGCACTTCGCCGGAGTCGGTACAAGGGGCGTTCAAGTTCGCATACGAGAACATCAAGCCTACTGACGTCTTGATCGTGGGGATGTTCCCGAAGTACACGGATCAGATCGCAGAGAACACGGGACACGCTCGGCAATTTGCGGCGTGACAGAAACGCCCAAGGCCGTTGTGAGCGGGTGGTTGCAGGGCAGGGCTAGCAGTGCATCACTCTAAGAAACACCTCGACCGGACGCTTCGGATCGATGGGGCGGGTGAAGTCTGACTAAGTCTGTCGTACCTCCCATTCGCAGGCGCGAAGCTCCTGAGTTGGCCGCTGGCGCGAATGCGCTTCCGCAGGCTTGGTGAGAACGGGGGGGCGAGATCGTGCGACAAAGAACGGAGTGTTGATCTTGAGGGTGTCTAGCCGCGTTGCCAGTCAGTGTGAAGGCGGGCAAATCTCTGGCACTTTGGCGCCACGCAATCCGTCTCGATCCATCAATCCGCAGGGAGGACAGCGCGGAACATAACCAACCTCTCGTCAAAAACCGTGACCGCCATGCCCCGGAATCCGCAGTGGTAGCCAGCCGCCACCACCAAGTGGATCTGTTGACGGTGGACTAGAGAGGAATCAAGTTCTCAGTGCCGGAAATGACTTGTCAGACGCAGGCGGGCCGCCGGGGGGTTTCTGCGACGCACGGCGACAGGTTTGACGACGTTCAGTGGCGAATTCTGGACAGCACGCCACATCCAGTGGTGATCCCAGACCTGCGATTGGTCGCAAGGGAATCGCTCCGAGCCCACCTTCCGTGAGAACATCTGCCATTCGCCGTTTCCATGAAGCGAGGGGAGCTTGGCCGCGCACACGGCGTTCGCATTCCGAAGTATTGTTCAGAGGCTCGGAAGGCCGAATTCGCTAATTTCGTGGCTCGAGGATACCCAGCCTCCAGGGGATTTCGCCGTACTTTTTCCCTTCCTGTTCCTTGTCCGTCACTCCCTGGAACAGGAACTTTAGGTTGGTGGGATCAACCTCGAGGTTCTGGTCGTACCCACCTCGGAGCAATTCCCCGTGGCTGAACGAATCAGTCCAATGAACTCCCGAGTCCTGGGTATTGGCCACGCCGGCAAAAGGTTTTTCCAGGGTTGCAGCGAGAGCCGTCCACCCGTCATCAAGCGAGTCTGCTATATAGGCCTTGTAATAGCGCCGACTCTTCGCCCTGGCTTCGACAAGCGTCAAAAACTTGTTGAGCCCTTTCAAGCGATAGGTGTGTCCGGCTTCGTAAATATCGCCCGTGAGCACGATGGTTGGTCGGCTCCAGCCCCCGGGGAAATGAGACAACTGCGTGTCTGCTCGCCACATGTTTCCATCCAGGGACGTGAAGAAGAGGTGGGCGTGTTCCGCGTCGCAGATCACCCAAAAGTCGATCCAGGATTTCACGGAGCTGGGATCCTGGGAGAAAAGCAGCGTGGGCTTACTCCACGAGTACGGGTCGGAGATATTTGTGCTAGTTGACCAGGCCGGCTGAAGCTCGGGGGTCCGCGTCCTGTCGGCTACCTGGTAAATCATATACCACTTGTCGTGAGGGGTGAAAAAGAAGACTTCGGGTGCGCAAAAATAGCCATCTGTAACTTTTAGAATATGCCGCGGAGACCCATCCGCCTCCTTCCAATCGCTGAAGGAGAGGTATTCAATCTGGTGGCTCCGCTTCTGGCTCCGGATGGTGCAAAACAAATGCCATCGGTCTTGAAAGTAGATGATGCTAGGGTCTTTGACCGAAACGCATGGGTCCTCTGTCCGTTGAGCGGGTCCCACTAGGGGAGGGGTCACGCGCCATTTGAAACTGCCCGCCAAGAGGCGGCCAATCCCACGCTGACGCTCGGCTGCTGGACCGAGTCGCCCCGCCGATCGGATGGTGACGAAGCCCGCGCAGGCCGCAGCGAGCAGTAAGCTCAGAATAAACGTTCTCACGGGTGACACTCTCTTCCGGGGGCAGACACGCTTGTTGCGAGTTAGCTACAGAGCGAGGCCGTGTCGGCAGAGCCCGACCGCCAAAACAATATCACATTGCACGTTGTGGAAAACACCTTGACCTGTGCGTCTTCGGCACCTCTGAAACTTATCTAGCTTTTTTCCAGGTCACTCCCCAGTTCACCCCGTGTTTGATCCGCTGAGTGGCCTAGATGGTCATGGAAGCGCCGGCAGATGGCTGCCAGTTTGATGAGCTCTATCTACTTGCTCGCCAGCTTCCGGGCCAGGTCAAGGAGAACCTGCCGCCCGGAGTCGTCCATTTTGTGAACGAGGCGGTGAAGCCTTCTTTCGTAAGGAGTTTTGTCTGCCGCTAGGGCTTCCGGAAGCAGAGGCAAGGGCCCCACAGTGCCATCAGGATCGTAGAACAGCCGATAGAGAGGGACCTCGAGCGCTGCGGCCATCTTGCAAGGCGCTTTTTGGCAGTGTGGATTTCGTGGCCTGCGTCGCTAGCTGCAATCGAAATTCCTCATGGTCACGCATGGACCAAAGGGCGCGCTGGTCATTGAAAAGGCAAGGAGACATGGTCCAAAGCATGGCCAGTCGAGAAGCCTGTGGACATCTGTGGTGCGGGAGACAGTTTTGCAGCAGGCACCGCCCTTTCGATGGCGGTGACGCGTGACCCCATCGCCTCGGCGGGGTTCGGCAATCTTGTCGCGTCCGTCACCGTTATGAACAAGGGAACGGGCACGGCGTCGCCGGAAGAAATCCTCGCTGCGGAAATGCCACAAGGGAGTTTCAGGAGGCCTTGGAGGTCAATCCGAAGTACGCCGAGGCTTATGCCGAAGTGGGTGCACTATACCTAACCTAGATGATCGCTTTGCGCCTGGGCGCCTTGGCGTGAGGCAACTGCTTTCTGTTAGTACCCGAGTTGGTGGCAGGCGGAGCAGCCATTCGGCGCCTTCTTCGCGGCGTGGCAGTTCATACACATCACCATGCTGGTGGAAACTTCCTTCGCGAGCACCTGGCGCTCCGCCACCGGGCCGTGGCAGGACTCGCACTGAACGCCGGCCTTGGTGTGGTTAGCGTGACTGAAGAAAACAAAGTCCGGTAACCGGCAAACCCTGACCCACTTCACCTTTTCGCCCCGCTGATGCGCGGCCGCGAGCTTCTTGATTCCGGGAGTGTCAGCTTTGATCGTTTCGTGACAGGTCATGCAGTGCTCAGTCGGGGGAAAACCTGCCTGCTCCTCCTCGGCGGCTCCCGCGTGGCAGTCGAGACACGATTGCCCCAGGGCGACGTGTTTCTTGTGGTTAAATGCGATCGGCTGGGGAGCGACGGCCTGGGGGAGCTTCTCATCCGGCGGCCTGTAGACCGGAGGTTTCTGCTGGCAGTGCAGCACGAGAACACCAACATTCAATGCCAGCAGACTCTGCCGGAACTGCTTACAACCAAGCATAGGGCTGGGACTGATCGTGAGCTCACTCAGGGCAAGGCGAACGCCACCAGTTTCCCCGTGAACTTCTTATCGTATTTGTTGCCGCCGCCCGCAGCGATGACCACGAACTGCTTGCCGGTCTTCTTCCCCAGGAAGGTCATCGGCGTTGCCATGCCGCTGGCGGGCAGCTTCGTCACCCAAAGTTCTTCACCGGTGTCTTTGTCGAAGGCTCGGAACTTGCCGTCGTTCGTCGCCGCGATGAACACGAGCCCACCAGCCGTAACGATTGGCCCACCGATATTCGGCGCGCCGGTCTTGGGGACGCCGCGCGACTGCAACTCGTCGAACTCACCCAGCGTCGCGCGCCAGCGGAAGTCGCCGGTGTTCAGGTCGATGGCGTTGAGCATTCCCCACGGCGGCTTCTGGCAGGGGTACATATTCGAGTCCCACAGGAATTCATACTTCGATCCCCGCAGCGCGTAAGGAATCTCCGCACCTTCCCGGGTCTTCGCCATGCGGAAGAGTCCCCCCACGTCCATCGAGTTCACGTAGAGCGTTTGAGTGGCGCGATCGAAAGATGCGCCACCCCAATTCGCGCCGCCGTTGAGGCCGGGAAACAGCACCGCATATTTTTCGCCGATGGGGTCGTAAATTTTCTGCTCGAGAATCGCGCCCTGGAGCGTCTCCATGCATTCCTTGCGCGATTCGGGTGTGACGTCAGTGATCTCGTCGGGCGTCATCGCCTGGCGCGCGAACGGCGGCGGCTTGAGCGGATACGGCTGAGTCGGCCAGCTTTCTTCACCGGGCAGGACGCTTTTCGGAACCGGCCGCTCCTCGATGGGGAAGAGCGGCTCGCCGGTCAAGCGATGAAAGAGGAACAGGAAAGCCATCTTGGTGACCTGGACAACCGCCGGCACCTGCTTCCCTTCCCGTGTCACAGTAACCAGCGTCGGTTGCGCGGGCAGGTCGTAATCCCAGAGGTCATGGTGAACGGTCTGAAAATGCCAACGCCCCTTGCCGGTTCGGCAATCCAGCGCGACGAGGCTGTTGCCGAAAAGGTTCGCGCCCTTGCGGTCCCCGCCGTAGACATCGTAAGACGGTGACGTGAGAGGCAGGAAGGCAAGGCCATGCTCCTCGTCGGCACTGATGATGGACCAGGCGTTCGTGCCACCGCGGTCGCGCCAAGAGTCGCCTTCCCAGGTGTCGTGGCCGAACTCTCCCGGCTGCGGCACCACGTGAAAACGCCAGAGCAGCCTTCCGGTGCGCGCGTCGAAGCCTCGCACGTCCCCGCTCGGCCCGCGCGGCGCGCCGTCACTCACCAAACTCCCGGCAATGATGACGTTCCGACACACGGCCACCGGCGACGTCAGGCGGTACTGACTGTGCGGGAACTTTTCCGTCATCCCGGCGTTCAGGTCGAGCACACCGTTCTGGCCAAATTGCGGATCGGGCTTGCCGGTGTTGACGTCGATCGAGAAAAGCCGGCCGCGCAAGTCGCCCAGAAAAATCCGCTGGCGCTTTCCATCCGCCCAGTAGGTGACCCCGCGGCTCACAAAGAGATTGGTCCGCATGGTCTTGTCGATCTGCGGGTCGAACTCCCACAGCTTCGTTCCGGTTTCCGGGTCGAGCGCAATCAACCGGCAAAACGGCGTGCTGAGATACATCACGCCATCCACGACGAGCGGCGTGGCCTCAAAAGCCGAGCGCGTCGGGTACACCGTGCCGTCGCTCACGTCGCCGGTATCGTATACCCAGGCTTCCTTGAGCTGGGTGACGTTCTTCCTGTTGATCTGATCGAGCGGCGAGTATTTCGCTCCACCCGGATCGCCACCATAGGAGCGCCACTCCTCGGATGGTTGAGATTCCCCGGCGCGGGGAACCAGAGGGTACGCTAGCAGCAGGATGAACGCCGAGAGCAGCGCCGCCTGCTGCCCAAGCTGCGGGTAGCGACAGAGGAGATCCGATCTTGGTGGTGCGTGCATCGGTTTAGGGAAAGACATATGGTCCTCGCGAAACGATTTTCTTGGTCGACTGAAATGTTCCGCCCCGGCGACCGCCAGTGGAGGTCCCATGAGCTCCTACAATTGAGCGCAGCGCGGATGCCGCAAGGGAGTAAACCGGAATTAACTCTTCGACCCTCCGGAAGTCAAGACTATACACTCATTTGCCTCCAACTGAGCCCTTCCAGCGCAGTTTTGGTCTCCGGGGGCTCCGAGCGGTTCTCTCCGGCTCCTAAAAACCCGTCGGCCCGGCATCCAGAACCAGCTATTTCAGACAACTCTCCATTCCTGGAGGATAGCGGAATCGTTTTCTTGGGTGCCGCAGCCTCGGCTATCCCGACGGAAGCGGCAGTCCATCGATCCGCCGCAGCATACTGGCAAACAGCCGCCGAGTCAGACGACTCTCCGCCAACAACATCCAATAATAGCGGGCATGCTTAACCAGGCGTCCTCCGGTTTTGATCAATCGCTGCTGCAAGCTCGTCAGGGACCAGTTCCCGATTCTTTGCGGCAATGCCAGCCGCCGCCACGGGTTCCCCAGGTTATAAGCGATCACGCTCAGCCATAGACGCACTTCGTTAGGCCGGAACCGATGGCAACTCAGCCGCGTCATCTTCACCGCCTGCTTGCCTTCCTTGATCCACTGCTCCGCTGTCCCCCGCTTGTTGTAGAACCGCACCGCCGCCCGACTCGGCAGAGTCAGGTTTGTCACTGTGAACCCGACTCGTGGGAACAACTCTCCCGGATGATGTTCTACCTTGGGCATGACTCTTCGGGCCCTCTTCCAACTGGCTGCTTGGTAGAGTGTGCGGGCAGTCTAATTACGAGCGAATTGTTCGAGGAAAACGGGTAACACTTTTTTGTTAGCCGTCTTCCCATCCCCACTAAAACGGGCGCTTTCCCTCCTACATCCCAGTCTCGCCGGATGATCGAAACCCCCGGAACCGTCGAAAGGCATTCTTGCATCCCGAAACCGAGGATGAAACTGTCCGGTGGTTAGTTCTTGCAATATACCCTGGGGACACCGTGAATCAAGCGAGGGAATTCTTCAGGAGGGTGCGAAGGGACGAGTTTGTTGCACTGGTAAGTCGTGGGTGGGAAATTGAGCCCAATATGCACTACTCATTCATGAGTACGAATCTACATTGGTCGACAGTCGCTCTGACCAGTGAACAGTACCTGGACTTTTGGCTTAAGAGCATTGGTCAGATCCGGCAGGTGCAACGCGACTCCCCGGGAGGCTTCAAAAGCATCTTTGACCGTCACCTGGAGGTCGGGCTCGTTTCCAGCATTGAAGTGCCGAAACTCGATGAGTACTTCACTCGCACAAACCGCCAGCACATCAATGTCTGTCCTGGTTTCAGCCTTTGGTTCCGTTGGGCGTTGATTGAGGCAGAGCAGCTTGACGGGAACGGGCGCTTTGCAAAGGCGGTGAATCAACGCCTGGGAGAAGCATTGGGAACCTGGGGCCAGGATTTCGAGTAACTGTTCTGATAGAAAACTTCTGGACAGCGTAACGCAGGCTCAAACTGGAGGTATGGCTTCAGCAGAAACGAGACGGTTGAGCGGGCCGGGCGAAACCATGGACTCGGCCCGTTTCACCTGCGCTCAGACCCGCGCTTCCAGGCTCTCCTGCGCCGCATAAATTTCCCGCCGTAGTAAGAACACTTCACGGCTGGCCATGAAGGTTATCTCCGGCAGCCTCGCGGCCGAAGTGAGCGCTTCTCGCGCGTCCAGAAATATTGTGCCATGTGGGAGGAACTTGATTTTTTAGTTCTTTTTCGTTGGGAGCCCCGGCGCGCTTAGCGGTTTCTTTTTCGGCCGCGTGAGGCACGGGCGGGGGACCCCCTGCGCAGGTATCCAGGGACAAGGGAATTCGTCATGGCGGCTTCCGACCTCCATGGGACCTGCCTCTGTCGTAGCAGTTCCCCCTCGTCGTTGACACCGATCCCTCCCGCTCCAATATGTTCTGTTGTCGACTCCTCTGGCTGCTCATCGTCGCAGAGCAAATGAGAGCATCCACCCAAATCGCGTTGTCAGCCTCAAAGACTCGATTCACGAGAGGTCGCCATGGACCTCCAGCTTCAAGCTCCAATCCGACGAAGAGGTGAACGCGCAGGGGCGACGTTGGGTCGGCACTAGTACGACTGATCCCTTGACACGGTAGAGGTCAAAGGTCGAAGCCTGCTCGGGTTGGTTGGCCCCAAAGCCGCCAGTGGCCCTACCGTATTACCTGCCTGCTTCAATCGCTCTAAGTTGTTCATTCATTTGATCTGGTGTCCCGGTTATTTTGGCTTTCCCGGTCGATTGGACCATTCCTGTTCTCGCCACCCGCTTCTTGCACACTTCGTCACAGTAGAGTGCCCCCCCTCCTCTTCCCGTCAAGAGTGGCCCCGCAATATACGCACTTGCCTGGGGTGGAGTGTTTTCTGGCTTCTCGACGGTCGCCGAAGAACACCAAGTCCCGGCACGCGGCAGAGCAGTACGCTTCAGGATTTCCGGCGATCGTGTAGCGGAAGGGCTGGTTCATCAGCTTTCCGCACCCGTGGCACTTCTCGGTGATACAGAGAGCATGCGCCCGGACATAGGCAAGTTCGGCGGCGATGAGCTTCATGCCGCCACCGCCATCGAGGCCATTCTTCTTGATCGGGTGATGCCATGACCGAGGCGAGAGGGTGACGTTGCGTTTCAGGGCGGGCTCGTTGATTGAAATCTGCTGCTCCATTTCTGCTCCATTAAGAGGAGCGTTGGAGCAGGTCGCTGAAACTAGAGGGGTTTCTATCGCCAGAAATCAACGCCGTAGACGCTAAAGAATCTATTTTCAATTTGCGTTCAAATTCCCAAGCTGGACGTCGCGGGTTCGATCCCCGTCCCCCGCTCCAAATCCTTTAGCACTATGATTTCAAGCCTTGGCTTGAAAGGCCGGAACGCGAGCGTGTAGAACTTTCTCAACAGCAGGGGATTCGCCCGCGCAGATCAAGGTCTTGGCAGAGGCAGAGGCGCTGCCGGCGCCTCCCTCCGCGTTGGCCGAAGATCTCAGAACAGAGGGGGACAGTTTTGTGACTTCCGCGAAGCTGGGATCAGCAAGCCTGCGGGTTTCGGGGGCAGGCTACAGCTTGTAACGAGCCTCGCTTGCGGGTAGAGTAGGGTGGTTCCCGAGGTGTTTCCCATGAAGAGGTTCATATGCAAATCTACCCTCGCGATCGTTGCCCCGCGTGCAAGGAGTTTTTTCGTCTGGAGGTCAAGGCTACCTTGGCTCGTCCCTTCGACCCAAGTCTTGTAGTTTGTCCACGCTGTGGTCTCAAATTCCAGCGCTTCCCCCTTCCTTTTAAAGAGGGCGGATTCAAGGAGGCTGGCGCATCGTAGACTGCTCAAGCGGCACGGGAAACTCTGAGCCACCCGACCGTGAATTGTCGGCAGAGTCTAAAGGCCGAAGAGTGAGCTTTTGCCATAACTGGATTGCATGTTTACACCCGGGTTGGGAATCGCAACGCCAGCATGGGATTTTGGCGGACTGCATCGGGTCGCGACGAAAGCGCATGGCGGTCGGCTTACCCTTTCCTGAGCAGTCTCCTTGCCACCAACTTTTGCGAAACCCTCCGTCGCCAGACAACCACTCCTGACTCAGTCATTCGAATCGCT
>Ga0315291_10003469_pt1 | contig 20384 bp, 15 predicted proteins | sample YL17G12_20_MG_FD_203070 | JGI IMG/M metagenome (GOLD analysis project Ga0315291, IMG submission 203070) | Sediment microbial communities from Yellowstone Lake, YNP, Wyoming, USA - YL17G12_20 | ecosystem: Environmental > Aquatic > Freshwater > Lake > Sediment | place: USA: Wyoming | collected...
AGCCGCGGATAAGGAACTTGGCGAAACTTGAGACGAACGGGATGCGCCCCCCGGCAGCAAGTCCGACGGCCATGGAGATCATGTTCTGCTCGGCGATGCGGCCCTCGAAATAGCGATCCGGATGCTTCCTGGCAAAAATCTCGGCGAAGGTCGAGTTCTTCACGTCGCCGTCGGTGGCGACGATCCGCGAATCGGCCCCCAGGCTCGCCAAGGCCACGCCGTAGGCCCGCCTCGTCGCCAGCTTCCGCTCGTCGAGGGCCTTTTCAAATCCGCAGCCCTTCATCGCTTCAGAGAAGCTCCCGGCAGAGAGCTTGGTTCCGCCGGGGCGGGCAACCGGTTGCGGCGACGCAACGTGAATGGCCGGGGAGTCCTGGGCCTGGGCAACGCCCAATTCCGCCGCCATGGCGTCGAGGTCCGCCATCGCCGCGGGGAACTGATCGGCCGTCAGCGGCTTGCCGTGGTACGTGTGCTTCTGAAGCTCCTTCACGCCCCAGCCCTTGACCGTCTTGGCGACGATCGCCACGGGCTTTTCACCGGTGGGGGCCTGGAGTGCGGCGAAGAGATCGTCCCAGTTGTGGCCATCGACGACCCGGACCTCCAGGCCGAAGGCGCGGAGCTTCCCGGCAAGGACATCAGGTGACTGCTGCGGCGAGACGTAGTCGCTCTGCGCCTGGCCGTTGCAGTTGAAGATTGCCCGCACGGCGGTGAGCTTGTTGTCGAGGATGAAGTCCAGGGCCTCCCAGATCTGCCCCTCGCGGCTCTCCCCGTCGCCGCAGATGCAGAAGAACCGCCGATCCGACCCGTCGAGTCTGGCGGCGAGAGCCAGGCCCGCCGCCACGGACAGGCCCTGGCCCAGCGAACCGGTGGCGGCGTCGAAAAACGGGAAACCCACAGCCGGGTTGGGATGGCCGTCCAAGACGCTGTCGCCGGTGCGCAGCATCAGGGCGTCGTCGAAGGTCAGCGCCCATTTCCGCTGGCTGGCGCCGACCACCCCGCCCAGGTCGCAGTAGGCGGCGTAGATGACCGGCACGGCGTGTCCTTCCGACAGCAGCAGCCTGTCGGCCCCGGTGTTCCAGGGGTCCTTGGGGTCGTAGCGCATCACGCGGTACATCAGCGCCACGGTGATGTGCAGCAACGACAGCGCGCTTGATGGATGCCCGCTGCCGACCTCGGTGCACATCCGGACGATCTGCTTGGCAAGCTTGATGACCTTGAAATCCAGGTCCCTGTAGTCAGCCATAAGCGTCTCCGAACCCGGCCACTGGTTCCACTGCCGGCAAAAGTCCCGCTAAGCTAATCCAGCGCCCCCGCTAATTCAAGGCCGAAACGAAGATGGCTAGTTGCCCTCATCTTTCCGCCACAGACCCTCGAGCATAGACTCGCCGGCTCGCTGGTAAGCCCCGCGGTGCTTCAAGCGGTGACGGACCTCGGCGACCATGACGTCAGCCGCCTTCTGCAAGGTCTCCCAGCCGAACTCGGCTGTGGCGTCCTGGGGAGGGATAGGTCCGCCGACCCCCACCAGCTTGGCCGTCTTGTCCGCCGGCAGGAGCGACAGATCCACCGTCTGCGGGTGCAGCGCCAGCATGTGCGAGGTCTCCCAGCCGGCGGCATGGTCGCCGCTGCGGAAGGAGTATTGTCCACGCAGCAGGGCGACGTCGCAGCAGGCCCAGGCCAGCAGGCCCTCTTCGGTGCGCCGCGTCCGTTCGCGGAGGTTGAACTGCTCGGCCGCTGCCCGCGCGTGCGATAGCAGGGGATAATGCCCCGCCACCAGCGCCCCTACGCGGAAGCCCAGCGTCTCGGCCTCATACAGAATGTACTGGAGAAGCTGGTTGTACTGGCGTGTCATCTCGAACTCGCCATACGGGGCCGCCGCGGCTGTGAAGTTGTCGGGGGAGAGTTCCATTGCCGCGGCGATCTGGTCGCGGTCCTTGGCGTTGGCTTCCATCAACCCCTGGATGCGGGGCTCGCCATAGTACAGCGGCGGGAACACCAACCCCCCGCCCTTGCGGGCTGCCAGGATCGCCAGACCCTCCGCCTGGAGCGTGTCGGTCCCCAGCGCGTTGTGCCGGCCATGCCACTCGAGCGTACCGATGGGGATGTATGCCGCCGGGAACGCCTTGCGGCGGGATACGACCTGGTCCGGCCGAAGCATCTCGTAACGGACTTCATCTTCGTGCGACATGGGGGTCTCCTTTGTCTTGGAACCGATCGGATCAGCGCTGCTTGGCGGCTGATCGGCAGCGGCTGCTCCCGCCTTGGCGCTCAGTCGGGAAAGTCCCCACCCTGCCAGGCCAGCCGCCGCAGACCCCAGAAACACGCGCCGGTTGTAACTCTGCTTGCTCACCCTCGGCTCCTTCCTTCAGAATGAATTGCTCGCTACGAGGCTTTGAACGCCGTCGTTCGCAAACAGAAAGGATACGCCCCAAGCCAGGTTGCCCGCAAGGTCGTGGCCGACAACCGGCCGCTGAGGCGGTGGAAACGGGCCTATGACAAGGGCGACGATGCCGCCTTGGCCGGCAGGCTCCATCCGGGCCGCGCATTCGACCTGAGCCGGCACAACCTCCGGCCCTTGGCGAGGCTGCGCCGCGTGGACGGTCCGTGTCCGCCACGGTCAGCCGGTCCGTCTGCGCGAGACGGTTCGCAACGCCGAGGTACGGGTGCTGGACGCCGAAGGGAAGCCTACGGCCGGGGTCATTGACCTGCCGGAAGGCTGGTACTGCTTGGAGTCGGAGCAGCAGGGCCCGCGCTGATGCCGAATTCCGGTCCTATCCTGGCCGGGCCATCCGGCCCTCCAGACCTACTTATCCTCGGTCATCCACATCAGAATGACCGCGTCACCGGGGTCCACATCTACCTGGAGGCCGGGCTGATCGAACATCACCACCGAGCCATCCTTCTTCACTCGACCTATGTGCGTGTCCGAATCCCAACTCACGCTCAGAGGCATGAACTCCAGAAAGTCCTGGTTGACGATGACCAGGAAGCGGTAGTTGTCCTTCCAGTGGTGGGTAAGCAGAGCGCCCTTGCCGCCAACGCTCAGGGACCGGATCGCCCCAGACGGCTTGTGGAGCTGGTAGCCTTCGGGCACGTCGGGACCAACCCAGCGTGGCGTGTACCAGCTCTTGGAGCCAACAAAGACTCCGGCCTGGGCCTGAAGCTCGCGGTTGAGCTGCTGGACCAGCTCGTAGACATAGGTGCGGTTGCCGGCGCGGTCGTAGGGGGCGTCGCGTCCGCCGCAGGCGCGGTAGAGGAAGTGCTCGATGCCTGTGGCGCCCATCGCCAGATTGCTGTATGCCTGCACCCGCAGCGTGGCCGTCGTCGGATCAGGGAACAGGTCCATCCCGCAGCAGCAGATGAACGACCACAGCGGAATCCCCGCCGAGTTGGCCGCTCGCCGGGCGACCAGCATGTTCTCGTACCAGCTCGGGATGGGAGCAAACCGCCGGAGAGGATAAAAGTCGTACGACAGGACGTTCACAGGCACCTCGGAGAGGAACTTGTAGACGTAGTCCTCGTACTTCTGGTGGGGCTTGAGCTGGATCATCTCGTTGCCGGCATAGACCGGCAGCAGGTTCACGCAGACGACCTTGTTGGGGTCCGGGTCTGCCGCCAGCACCTCCTTGGTGCGGGCCAGCACAGCCGGGAACTCGCTGATCGTCGGCTCGTCTTGGATGATGTAGCCCCCCAATCCGGGGTGGTCCTTGAAGTGGCGGGCCATGTCGGCGGGGCCGACGGTGGGGCTATGCGGCCAGTAGCGGGTCAGGACCTTCACTCCTGCCTTCTGGGCGGCGTCCAGCCCAACCCGGGCCTCCTCCACATTGCTGAAGCACGTCATGTTGTGCGTCATGCCTGCGTCTGCGAATTCCTGGTACTCCTCCACGACGTTGCTGGTGACGATCGGGCCGTCCCAGGCCGGGAAGACCAGTGGTTTGGAGCGCGGCAGCAACAGTTCAGCAATAGACACGGCGATTCTCCTCTAATGACTGATGGACACCGTAACCTCACCAGCGACCTGCCAGGTGCGCAGGCGAATGTGAAGCACAGACAATACCGGCCCTCTTGAGCTGCGCCAACCTTTAGGGACCCGCCGGGTTTAACCATGCCAAGGACAGGAGCGATCCGAGCCGGTCGTGCCCTCGTGAAGCTGTTCGCCCATGACAGCAAGCTCGTGCGCGGTTTGAACCGCGCCTCGCCGCGGCGCAGCCAACCAGGCAGTCGAACCAGTGCCTGTCGGGCTTCGAGGGCTTAGGCCGCCGGGAGCGTCCCGCCGAAGGGTCTGGCCAAAAGCCCTTCCCGTTCAACGGGCCGTCTGATAGACTCCGGGCGCAAGTGCTGGCTAGGGTCTTGCTGCCCGTGCTGGCGCGCTGAGCAGGCAAACCAAGTCGAGGAGTTGCGCTATGGCCAGGCGAATCCTGGTGGTGGATGACGACGCCGACCTGAGACAGGTCACGGATATGGTTCTTTCCAAGGCTGGCTACGAGGTTCTGCAAGCTGCCAGCCGTCACGAGGCCGAGGAGAAGCTTCGGTGCGAGAAGGTCGATCTGATCATCCTGGACGTGATGATGGAGACCGACACGGAGGGCTTCCACCTGGCCTATCGGATCCGCCAGGACAAGAAGCTCAGGCACATTCCGATCATCATGCTGACCTGCATTGAGGAGAAGACCGGCGCAGCCCTGGAACCGAAGGCGGCCGACGACTATCTGCCGGTGCAGGCCTTCCTGCGCAAGCCGCTGGACCCGACGGAGCTGGAGGCCCAGGTGGCCAAATTGCTGAAGCAGGCGCCCGCTCCGGACCGACCAACCAGGCCAATGGGTCCCACTGCGGGTTAGGCCCCCCAGGGCACAGCACCCGATAGGCCCATCAGCGGATTTTCTCGTAAGGCCACATGGCCAGGCCGCCATCCAGGACGCGTACGTTCTCGAAGCCCGCGGCCTTGAGCACCAAGGCCGCCTCGTACCCGCGGAGCGAGACCTGGCAGTAAGTGACGATCTCCTTGTCCCTGGGCAGCTCCTCCAGCCGCCCGCGCAGGGCGCTGAGCGGAACCAGCGTGGATCCCGGAAGGCGAAGCTCCTCGTGCTCGCGGGGGCTGCGGACGTCCAGCAAGAGGAAGTCCCTGTTCTCCTGGAGCATCCTGTGGACTTCTTCAGCCGGCACCCCGACCATGTGGCCGTCAAGCTTGTTCCTGGCCACGTTGGCCGCAGTGATGATGTTGTCCATGGCCGGTGAATAGGGAGGCGCATAGCAGAGGTCCACGTTGGCGACCTGGTCGACCGTCATGCCCGCGGCAATGGCCATTGCGGCCACGTCGATTCGCTTGTCGCCCGCCCCCGGTCCGGCGGCCTGTGCCCCAAGAAGGCGGCGGGTCCTGCCGTCCACCACCAGCTTGAGCAGAAGCGCCCCGGCCGTCGGCATGTAATGGGCCTTGTCCGGCCCGGGAACCAGCACCGTCGTCACCTCGTAGCCCATCTCCCGGGCGGCCGATTCGGTCAGACCGGTCCTGGCCACGCAGTAGTCGAATACCTTGCACACGGTGCTGCCCAGCACCCCCGGGAACGAGTCGTTGCCCCCGCATATGTTGACGGCCGCGACGCGCCCCTGCTTGTTGGCGGTGGAACCCAGAGGCACGTAACAGGCCTGGCCGGTCAGAATGTTCCGGCACTCCACGCAATCTCCGGCGGCGTAGATATCCGGATCTGACGTGCACATGTGGTCGTCGGCCTTAATGGCACCGGTTTCTCCAAGCTCCAGGCCGGCGCCCTGCGCCAAGATGACGTTGGGCCTGACGCCTATGCCCATGATCACGATGTCGGCGGGCAGCGTCCCGCGGTCAGTGACGACGGCGTGGACTCTTCCCTCGCCCTGGAACGATTCCACGCGGGTGTCGGTGAGGACTTTGACGCCCTTGGACTCCAGATGCAGCTCGACCAGCCTGGCCATCTCCGGATCGAGAATCCGAAGGGTCCGCGGAAGCATTTCCACGATGGTCACGCGGCAGCCGGCGCCGGCCAACGCCTCGGTCATCTCCATGCCGATAAGCCCGCCGCCAACGATGACCACGTCGTGCGCCTTGCCCCTGGCCAGGGCCGATCTGATCCCCTCTGCGTCCCGGACTCCGTGAAGGGTGAAGATGTTTCCCAAGTCCGCCCCGGGGATCGCCGGGACCACGGGGTAGGCCCCGGTGGCCAGGACCAGTTTGTCGTAGTCCAGGTACGACTCGTTTCCGGTGTTGAGGTCGCGAATGCGCAGCCGCTTTCCGGCGCGGTCGATCTCCACCGCCTCGGTGCGGTTCATGATGTGCACGTTCTTGACGTTCTGGAAGAACACCGCGTCGCGCACGGTCCCCGCGGCGGTGCACATCAACTCTGTCTGGGTCTTTACGACGCCCGAGATGTAGTAAGGCAGGCCGCAGCCAGCGTAGGAGAGGAATTCGTCCTTCTCCACGACCGTCACGTCCGCATCGGGCATGAGCCGGACGACCTTGGAGGCGACCTTCAGCCCGGCGGCCACGCCGCCGACGATCACGACCCGCATGCCTCTAGACATACGCGCCTCCTTCTGGCGCTCCAGATCGGCCGGTTCGGCCGTTGGCAGGCGGATGGTAATCTCCGCCCCGCCGAGGTCGGCCTCTCCGGCCTCAACGCTTCCACCAATTTCGTCAACCACTGCCTTGACGAAGGAAAGCCCCAACCCCGCGCCCGGATGGCTGGAGTCTCGCGCCGCGGGAGTGCGGAAGAACGGTTCGAAGACCTTCTCGCGCAGCTTCTGGGGGATCCCCACGCCCGAATCGGCCAGCGACAGGCAGATAATCTTCTCAGAGGGGCTGCCCGTGACGCGCAGGCGGATCCTGCCGTGGTCCGGTGTGTACTTGAAGGCATTGTCGACGATGGCGTCGATCACCTCGGCGAGGGCCTCCTGCCCGCCCCGCACGTACGCCGGGTCGATTTGGCTATCCACAGTGAAAGACGCATCATGCTCCAGCGCCTTCTGCTGGTATCGGATCTGCGCCCTGCGGACCAGGGCGGCCAGGTCCGCCACGCCGGCGGCCTGGCCAGGCCCGCTCAAGGCCGAGACGATCGCCAGCATCCGCCGCACGGTGGCCACCCCTTCGTCGCAGCGGGCGCCGGCTCGGCGGATCATGTCCTTCTGCTTGGGCGTCAACGGCCCGGCTAACTCCCCCGCGAGCGTCTTGAGGATCATGCTGATGGCGCTGATGGGCGATTGAAGCTGATGGGCAATCAGCGAGGCAAACCGCAGGATGTCGGATTTGTCCGGCTCTTTGCTCATCTGACGAACCCAGGCGACGGCCAGCCCTGCGCGCATCTTCGCCCAATCACCAAGGCGGCGTCGTCGATCGGCGGAGCCAGTCCCATGTTCGCGCCCTTTGCCCGGTCATTTCCGAGTTCGATCCACACGCGCTGCGGTGCGCCGTTGCGCCCTTAAGCCCGTTCAGATCGGCGGCAGCCAGTTCAGGCGGACCAGATGCCGCCGCTCCTGCGAATCCACCTCCAGAACGGTAATGGAACCCGGGTCGATGTGCACTCGCACGTTCAGGGGATTGGACCATTGGCAGAACGCCTGGACAAATACGCTGCCCGGGGCCTGGTGCGTGACCACGGCCACCCCTGCGTCCCTGTCCAACCGGAATTGGTCCAGGAGCCAATGCACAGCCGCGCTGATCCTTTGCCACTGTCTGGCCCGGTCTTCCGGGACGGCAGCCCAGTGGGTCTGCGGCATATCGGAAGGGGCGACAAAGTTCGGCCATTGCGATTCCAGTTCGCTCCGCCTCGGCAGGGGCCAGACGCCCGCGGGGAACGGGTCGTGATGGTGTTCGTGGACTGCCGGCCAGAACTCCGCCTTCGCCGCCGTGACCGACCGGATCGTCTCCGCGGTCTCCAGGCTGCGGCGATAGGGGCTGGAAAGGACGTGGCTGACGCCGAACCCGGCCAATACCGTCGCAACGGCCTTACTCTGTCGAATCCCGTGCTCGGTCAGTCCGCAATCAATGGCGTCGCCGAGACCCGCGTTGGCCTCGCTCTCACCGTGTCGCACCAGATATATCCGCATCAGGCCAATCCGCAGAAAGGCAAAGGTCACTCCCGCAACCCGTCCAAGATGCCGTCTACATCCACGTATTCGTTTACGAGGCACTTGGCGGCCCCGATACGCACTTCGTCGTCCGGAGTGATCTTGAAGACCATCTCTCGCAGCCCGGATGCTACCGTGTAGGTGTCCTCCTGGCAGAGCATAGCCGGCAGGCCGGATTCAGCCATCATGCTCATTACCTTGCCAGCCGGCCGGAATCCGCCGGTAAGTATCATCCCCGAGACGGGGGGGTTCGGCCCCCTGCCCAGGACGTATATGCTTAGTATCGCCAGGATATTGTCGCTGCGATCCCCCGGGGTTATCACCAGCACCCGGTCCTTCAGGTAGGAGACCATGTGCTCTGATTCCATGGCAGCGACGATGGTGCCCGCCACGCGGCCGGACAGGGATTCGCGCCCGGAAAGTATCTCGCCGTGCAGCTCCTCGGCCACTTGGCCGAAGGTGGGGGAGGCCAGCGCCTCCTCGTATGGGATGGCGCCGAAGGAGCGGATGCCGAGGTTCTCCAGGCCCTTGGCGGTGGCTTCGCGAACTCGGCGGTACTTCTCCGGCCAGATCTTATTGACCACCACGCCCGCCAGGTTCGCCCCGCGGGATGTCAGGAAGGTTGCACAAAGGGAGATATCGTCGATTGCCCGTCCGATCCCCCCGCCGCTGATCAACAGCGCCCGGGCATCCAGCAGCCGTATGACCTCGGCTGCGGAAAGCTTCAGGCAGGACCCCATCGCCACGTGTCCCATGCTCTCGACGACGATCACGTCGTGCTTGTCGCGGAGCCGGCGGCAGACGCCCGCCACCTTCTCGGCAAGCTCCGGCGTGTGCAGGTCGTAGATTTCCTTTTCAACTCTGCCGCGCGGCAACGGGACGGCCATGGAGGCGGATTCGGCCTCCAGCGCTAACGCGCGGGTAATCACGCGGGCGTCGTTATGGAGCTGCTGACCGTCCACGTCGCTTACGCGCTGGCCAAGGGGCTTGGTGTAGCCCACGCTCAGCCCCCTCTGCTGCAAGGCGCTGATCAGTCCGATGCAGAACGTGGTCTTCCCGACATTCCGCTGCGTCCCTGCGACATAAAGCGGCTTCATTGTCGTCGCCTCACAGCCCCCGTTCAGAAACTCCCGCCCGACAGCCTGGCTACAAGCCTTTCCGACAAGACAACGATATCCTCCGGACAGAAGAACGACTCGATGTTTCCGGGCAGGAGCAGACTGGCCGAAGGAGCAAGTTCCGAATCGCCTTCGTACCAGACCAGCTGAACCGCCACCCGCGGATATACCTGGAAATCCATGGCCAGGTCCCCCAGAGTCGCCATCCGCCCGCCGATGGCTTTAGAGGCTTGGAGCAGGGCTTCCCTATTTCGCCCGACCGTCTGACACAGGCGTTCGACCACCCGCCGCCGATAGACAGGCTCATACGTCCGGCCGGCAGGCAGGTCGGCGAAAGTCAACGAAGGCCCCGCGACCTCAGGCCGCCTCGAGACGGCTAGGTAATGGAGCGTGAGGATTCGCCACCAGTTTCCGACAGCCCGGCCGGCGGAGGCGTGGAGGGTCCCGTCCTCCAGTTGGAGAGTCAGAAGGTCCTCCAGAACCCGGAGCGTCCACGCATTGCCTAGGGGACTGGCGCCCAGCCATTCCAATTGTTCCGGAGACTGGCGGCGAACGGCTGCCAGGGCCAACGCCGCCGCCTCCCGGAAACGGTGCTGCGGCGGAGGAGATGTCTCCAAGCCGCAATGAGCCGCGGCTCGGTGGCCTCGCGCAGTCGAGCGATTCCCGGATTCACTGGCCGCCGTCACCCTTGGATCTCGCCTTCAATCGCGCCTGGATGCTCGCCAGACACTGCCTGGCTTTGGGATCGTTCCTGATCCTCGCCAGGCGGCGTGACAACTCACGGATGTCGATTGCCTCGCCCAGACACGCCGCCGCCGCCGGACACCAGTCGGCACATCTCGGCAGGGCCTCGCGCAGCAGGAGATGCCCGCATCTGCATCGGCGTTTCGGCTCGTCGCTGAAGAACTCCACGAGCCTCCCGCACGCCGGACAAGGCACCACCACGCTGTCCAGGTTCCGCGACAGCATTCGGCCTGGGCACTTGTTCAACATCGCCGGATCTACCTGTGCCGAGCCGCTTCCAGGTACGAATCGCAGTAGATCATTTTCTCCAGGAGCAGCTCCGCCGTGATCGCCGTCTTCATCAATTCCGCGTCCAACGGGTCCATGATAGCGGCGTCCAGTCCGCAAGCCATGGCCATCGCCAGGTACGTGCGGTTGATCAACGCGCGGTTGCTGCATCGCTGGGAGACATTCGACAACCCCAGCAGCAGATGCGGGGGCGGATCGGCGAACGCCTTCAGTTGCGAAATCGCCGCCATGCAATGGCCGGGGTTCTTGGGGGCCACGTTCACCGGCAGGATGACCGGATCGATGAAGAGCTTGTCCATCGCCAGTCCGCCGTCGGTGGCGATGGTAATGAGCTGGGCTCCAAGCTCGACGCGCTTGTCGACGTTGCCCGGCACCCCCTCGGCATCGAGCGTCAAGCCGATGAGACCCGCGCCGCACTCCCTGGCCAGGCCCACGTACCGAGCGGCTATCTCCGGGTCGGCCTTGGTTGAGTTGAGAATCTTCTCCCCGGGCGCCTGGCGTGCGACGGCGGACATGACCTCCCATTTTGCCGTGTCGATGGACACCGGGATGTCCACAACGGCGCGGATCGTCTCGATCAGCCAGATCATCGCCCCCTTGGCGTCGCTGACGGCCGGTCCGACGTTCACGTCCAGCGCGCTGGCGCCTGCCGCTGCCTGGCGCGTGGCCAGGTCCTGTATGAGGGAGGCGTTTCTTCCGCGGATCGCCTCTTTAACGTCCTCGAACATTCCGTTGATGCGTTCGCCAATGACGTACATGGTGTGATCCTCTTGTCCTATGCCTCATGCCGTTGTCGCCGCCGGCATGAATCGGTCGATGGTTTCCCTGGCGAGCCGGATCGCATCGGGATGGCGCATGACAAGCATTTCTGCTCCGGCCTGGAGCAATACCGCCGCGGTGGCGGCTTCCCACATCAGGCCCCACTGCGCGCGGTTGTCGTCGGTGACGGAGGAAAACGGAGGCGCCTTGGCCTCCTTGGCGCGCCAGGCCTCGAAACCCACGTCGCAGATCACCGGTTCCGCCAGCAGCCTGTCCCCCCGCAGCGCCGCCAGGCGCGCGCGCTCCTGGATGCTGTAGACGTATTCCATCCCGTAGCCCAGCGCGCCGGTGGTGGGGAAAACGACGATGTCTTCCAGGTTGAATCCCGCGTCGGAACAGAGGATGTTGACCTGCTTTGCGATGTTTATGTCCAGCGGGCTTTCGGCGATCATCTTGTGCTTATCGGCCAGGCAGACGGCCACCACGGTCCGGTAGTTCTTCTCGCGGGCCGTGCCGATCAGGCAATTCTCGCCTCTTGCCGCGGCGGAGACCGCCGGCAGGACCTGGTTGTCCTTCTCGTTGACCCCGCAGCCCCAGATTATGATCGGTACGCCCACGGAGGACAGGACCTCCTTGACCGTCTCGGCGCACTGCTGGGGCGAGCGATTCTCGGCGTCGGGGTGCGCCCCCATGAGGCGCAGGCAGATGAGGTCGGCCCCGAACTCGACGGCCTTCTTCGCCCACCCACCTGGAGAGCCGACCGCCTCGCCATACGAGTTGCGCAGCGGATCAGGCAGGGTCTCCCCGCCGCTGTCCCAGACCTCCACGGCAATTGCCGGGCGATTGCCAACCGGGCCTTCGAAGGAAAGGAAAGGCAGCGCTGCCGCTCCCCCGATCGTCACGGTGCGGCTCCTGGTTCCGCCCTGCTCGGGGGTGGCCCCGATGGTCACCGTATTGATCTTGCCGGTCCAGTTTTCCGAAACGTCGGGGATGCGGCTCATAACTTCGGCTCCTTCGTACGGACCTCTGGGAGGTCTCCGCGGGGCCATCGCAGGCACAGCCGGGTCAACTCCGCGACGGCCGGCCTCGCGGCGTCCCCGGCGGCGGCGTCGATCGGATCGCCTCTGGCGCAGCGGCGATAAAGGTCCTCGTCAAACGGAACTCGGACCGTAGCGTCGACGTTCGGCAGGCCTGCCTCGGGGAAAAGAGTCTCCACAAAGGCGGGCTGGCCGACCTTGTTCAGCGCCAGCACGCGCCGCCTGAGGCGGATCGGCAATGCGTCGGCCAACTCGGCAATGCGCTTGACGGTGGTCAGTCCCACGGGCGTAGCCTCCGCCACCAGCACCAGCGTGTCCACGTCATCTACCGTGAGCCGGGAAAGGTACTCCATTCCGGCCTCGCAGTCCACGACGACGGCTGCGTAGCTCTCGCGAAGTTCCTGGAGGTAGCGTCGGAGCAGGGCATTGACGTAGCAATAGCATTTCGGGCCTTCCGGCCGGCCCATTGTCAGCACGTCGAAGCCGGCGTCTTCGATCAGGAGTTCCGCCAGCCACTGGCCCATCAGTCTGTCCTTGGGTATCTCAGTGACTTTCTGCGCCGCCTCCCCCATCCTGTCACGGAGGTCCGCGATCGTGCCATTGACGTTCAGGCCTAGCGTCCAGGCGAGCGTCGCGTTGGGGTCCGCATCCACGGCCAGGACGGGCTTGCAGCCGAGGCGCACAAGCTGTCGCAGGACCAACGCCGCAAGCGTGGTCTTGCCCGACCCGCCCTTTCCGCTGAATGCCACAACCGCCCCAGGCATCTCAGGCGCCCTTCCTGGAGGCAAGTTCCGCCACGACGTTGGGGAAAAGCTCCACGTTGGTGTGCGGGAAGAAGCAGGCCGAGACGAACTGATCCATGAACGTCGTCTCGGTGCTCAACTCGAAGTACGTGGTCCTTGCGGCGATTCCGAACATCTCGTCGTAGCAGCCGCTGCATATCGCGGCCAGCTTCGCCCCGGCAATCGAGGTGTTCCCGACAAACCGCAGGCGGTCCAAGGGGATGTCCGGCAGCAGGCCGATGAGGACGGCGTTGCCCACGTTCAGGAAGTTTCCGAAGGCCCCGGCGACCATGATTTCCCTCACATCGTCGAACCGGAGGTTCAGGGCCTTCAGGAGGACGGACGCTGCGGCGAAGATGGCGCCCTTGGCACGGAGGATGTTGCTTATGTCGCCCTGGGTGACGGTGATGTCCGCCTCGGTGCCGGCTCGAGCGGCGGGGACGACGAGGTATTCCAGCTCACCGTAGGGACCGACGCGAGTCCGCTCGGGCGCAGCGTCCCGGTTCATCCGCCCGGTCTTGTCTATCATGCCCACGCGAAGCATCTCCGCCACCAGGTCCACGTACCCCGTCCCGCAGATTCCCTTGGGCGGGGCCGAAGCGACCGTGGAGTAGTTCAGCACGCGCTTTGCGTCCAGCAGGCGGATGTGATCGATCGCGCCGCGGGCGGCCCGTATGCCGCTTCGGCAGCCCGGGCCTTCAAACGCCGGTCCGGCCGACGCGCTGGCGCAGACAAGGAACTCCTTGCCGCCGACGACTACCTCCCCGTTGGTGCCTATGTCGATGAGCATGCGGACTTCGTCGCTGTGCGCCAGGCCCGTGGCGAGGATTCCGGCGACGATATCCGACCCGACGAACCCGGCCACGCAAGGCAGGCAGTACAAAAGCCCGCGAGGGTTGATCTGGAGGCCCACCTCCGCCGCCCGGAACGGGGCGACCTGGTAGGCCGCCCCAGTGTACGGTTCCTTGCGGATCTGCTCGGCCGGCAGGCCCAGCAGCAGGTGAATCATGGTGGTGTTGCCGGCAACGGAGATCAGCGAGATGTCGCTGGCGCCCAGCCGGTGCTGCGTCGTCAGTTCGCGGATAAGCTCGTTGACGTCGCCGACGACGGCCTCGCGGAGGGCGTTTTCGTTGTCGGAGCTTTGCGAGGCGTGGATGATGCGATGGATCACGTCGGCGCCGTAGACGGCCTGGGAATTGTACTTGGCGGCCCGTCCCAGGGTCTGCCCGTCCCGCAGGTCCACCAGGTGGCAGACGATGGTGGTGGTGCCGATGTCGGCGGCGATGCAGAAGTTCCGCCGGGTCGTGTCCCCGGCCTCCACATCGATGATTTCCGTCAGCGGGCCGCGGTAACCGGTGACGGCGGTCACCTTCCAGTCGGCGCCGCGAAGCACGCGTGGAAGACGCCGCACCACCTTCAGCCCCATCTGCACGTCCCAGCAGCCGGTCGCCTTGCCCAGGGCATGCTTCAACCGTTGCAGGTCGGAGACATTGTCATCCAGGCTGGGCCTGGGCAGGGGAAGAAGGGTCTTCCGAACCAGCGGGGACAGGGGGATGTCGCGGCCGGCGAGTCTGCTCAGGTCAGCCAGGAACGGCACTTCACCCGGCACGTGCTGCGGCGCCCCGGCCAGACGCGTCTCGGGGGGCACCTCAACCACAAGGTCGGACTCGACCCTCCCTTGACAGGCCAGGATGTAGCCCTGCTGAATCTCCTCTCGGGTGAAGAACTCGGTAGTGCCTCCGCGGGTCTTTCCCTCCAGCACGATCACGCGGCATCGGCCGCAGACTCCGTCGCCTCCGCAGAGGCTGTTGACGAACACCCCGGCCTTGGCGGCCGCGGACAGAATGGTCGTGCCCGCGGGGACCTCCACCACCGCCTCCTCAGGGCGGAAGGCGACCTTGAAGGTTCTCCCGGCCGGACCCCTTTCCTCAATGTCTAATCGAGCATTCAATCCCTGCCCACCCGAGGCAAACGCCGGTTTCTACGCAACCTTCCACTCCTTCTTCAGGAATGGTCCGATTCCGGAAGCTTCCTTGGGACCGACCAGGACCTTCCAGCCTGACTCTTCCGCAAGGGTGGCGGCGATCACGGCCACGTGGCCCGGTATCACAAGCTGCCGGTGCGCGACCTTTTCGTCCGCCTTCGAGGCCTTCAGTGCGGCCGTGATCGTCTGGGCGTTGAACTTGTCAGCCGCCCAGGCCGTCAGGACGCTCGTGCCTTCGGTGTTGACGGCGAGGATGCGACAAGGCATGCGCGACGCCTCCACCTCCGATTCCACGGAGTAGTAACTCAACGAGAAATTGGTGGTAACCAGCAACGGGCTGGCGGGCGCAACCTCGCCTATCTCGTAGAGCTTCGGCTCGACCTGCACGGGTTTCTGCGGATCGGTGTAGATGTTCTGGCGGGTCGTAAGGACGGGCAGGAGCAGATACGGCTCCCAGGCGTTCGTGACGACCAGGCCGGCATACTTGCAGACAAATGCGCAAGCGTCCAGCGCCGCGGCGGCCTTGTCGTCGCCGCACGCCAGCACCAGCACCGGGCAGCCCAGCGGGCGGAACTTCTTGGCAAGCGCGGCCCGGCGACTCCGCGTCAGGAACGCCAGCGCCTCCGACGCCCCAACGGACCCGGGCGATATGAGTACGTCTTTGATCCCTTTGGCGCCAAGCGCCTCGACACGCTCCGCGACGGCCTCCAGCCCGCCCGCCACGCACACCGGGCAGGCGGACTTGCCAGCCAACTCCGCCAGGTCCTCGGCGCCGGCCTCGGCGGTGCAGTAGAGCACGGGCCTGCACCCGGCCAGCGGCCCCTTGGCCACCGCCAGGAGGCAGGCAGTGTCCCCGCCCATCAGCACCATGGGCACGCCAAGTTTCGCGTTAACCAGTTCCGCCGCCTTCAGCATCCCCTCCTGCGAGGCGGACTCATTTACCAACGCGACCATGTCCGGGTGAAGCACCTGGCCAACGCGGGCAAACTCCAACTGCCGGAAGGCGGCGCACCTTTCCTGGACGGCCTTTCCATCCTGGGCGTCGGAGATGGTCAATGCCACCGCCGTGGGATGGTGGAATCTCTCGTCGTGCCGGAAAAGGACGGTCTCCTGGCCGATCTCGATCGCCTGCGGGTCGGGACCGATCTTGACCAGCCGCTGGGGCGGTGCGGAGGCCTCGCCCAGCTCCGCGCGGGCCTCGTCGGAAAGCCGCGGACATTGTTCCAACCCCGCCTGGCCGGAGGCCACCTTCATCGCAAACGCCAGGCAGGTCGGCAGCCCGCATTCCTTGCAGTTCTCCTTGGGGAGACGCTTGTAGATGTCAAGGCCTGTCAACGCCATCGCTGTGACTCCTGGCGCACCGCCGGAGAAGAGCCTGATCAGGAGATTATCGGGTCCATTTTCAGTGCCGGATGGTCCACCTTCGCCAAGTGCTCCAGAAGCCCTTCCGACGTTGTCGCGATCGTCTCATCGCCGATCTTGTCCACGAAGCCGTCCAGCGACAGTTCCCCTGCGCGTTTCTCCAGCCGCTGTCGCATGTTCTCCTTCAGTTCCTTGGGCATCCAGACCAGCCGGGGCAGTCCGCCCTGGGCGCTGATGAACTTCCGGCTTGCCAGGTACAGCCTGCCGACGCCCAGGAACCCCGGGGTTTGCGCCCCGCCGCCGACGCTCCCGGCCAGGGTGGAAAACGGCATCCCGATGGGCGTCTCGCCGGGATATTCGCGGTTGACCACCATCACTCCGTTGGCCTCCGGCACGATGGCGAGAATGCACTCGAAGCACCCGCAGGAGGTCATGGGGTTGTCCATCAGGCTGTAAGCGCTGAACCGCTTGACGCTGCCGTTGGAGCGTTCGTTGACGAACTTGTTGACTCCTTCCCACTCACCGGCGATCTCGCTGACGCACCTGCCTTTCTGGACCGGCTGGTTGCAGCCCTTGGGGCTTATCTCGTAGGCGGCCTGGCCGTCCAGCCAATTGTACGCCCCGCACAGACCGAGGCGTTCGGGGGTGATGATGCAGACGTGATTCGGCGCGAAGGATTGGCAGAGCGTGCAGGAATAGAAAGTATCGACGGATTCGTCCGTCATGCCTGCGACCCGCTCGTCGCGGGCGCTGAAGATGGGCCTGCCGCGCTCAATCAGCGCGGCCACGTCGTCGGTCTTTGTGGTGACCGTGACGGCCACCTTGTCGACGATGCCCCCGTACTCGTCGTGGAGCTTGGCGTGAAGGATCGTGCCAACGTGTCTGAGGCGGAAACCAGCCCCGAACGCCGCCTTGCCGATCCGGCACCAGATCTGGTCGCGCTGACCGGTGTGCATGAAGCCCATCGCCTCGTTGCAGTACCGGTGGATCTGGCGCTCCAGGATGCCCTCGAAGTCGGTCTTCATCTTCCGCCCGGCGACTCGGACGTGGATGGCCAAATCCATCGCGCCGCCTTCCTTGGCCGCGTCAACGTCGCTGCCTCTCACGGTGATCTGGCCGTCGGTAATCTGCTCCAAGCCCGCGGACTCCAGCAGTTCCAGCCCCTTGGAATACCTGCCGCCGAACTCCACGTGCATGTCCTCGCGGCGGATCCGCTCGCCCTCGAAGGCCGGCGAGTACGCCACCGGTATGTCGATCTGCTCGATCTTGACCTTCACCCCGCGGACCTGGATGCAGGTGGGCACGAGCTGGGCGTGGTCCGTCTGCCGGACGAGCGCCTCGTAGGTGGTCACGCCGCTGGGGCGGACCTCCGGAGTGGACTGGTGATCGGAAACTACCGGAAAACCCATCGCGATGGCCCCGGCGCCAACGGCATACCAGTCGTCGGGAATAGGCCCGAACGTGATGCCGAAGGCGAAGATGCGGTCCTTGCAGTACTTCAGGCAGTTCCGCCACTCGCCCTTCTTATGCCCGCCGAAGGTCAGCGCCCCGCGGATCGCCCAGTTCAAGACGTAGATGGCCGATTGCGTGTCGCGACCCACCGGCACGATGTAAGTGTCCCAGCCCAGCTCAACGCCCTCGGTGACGAGCTGGTCCTTCATGCTCGCGCCGTTCCGCCCGCAAAGAAGAAACGTCAGGATGCTCCGCTTCTGAAGCTCCCGGACGGTATTGACGGCGATCTCGTTGGTGGGAGCAGGTCCCAGGATCGCGGCGAACCCCGGCATGCGGCCATCCACCAACTGGATGCCCAACTCGCGGAGGATCGTATCGGAGATGAAGCCCGTGCAGCCTTCCTCAATCGGCTCTCCGTCGGCGTATCGGACAGCGCAAGTGGTCTCCATGGCCAGGAGCGTCGCAATGCCCGCATCCAGCCCGTCGCCGAGGTAGGGCAGCCACAGCCGTTCGGTGGGTTCCTTCGGCAGAAGCTGGCGGCAATGGGACACTACCGGTTCCAGGTCCGCCAGCGTCTTGACCTCCAGCCCCATCAGGGCGTAGGTCATCGGCAGAAAGAAAGCCGTCTCGGGGAACTGGACCTTGCAGTCCCGCCCCTTGGCGCTAATGGCCTGGGCGAGCTTCGACTCGGCCTCGGCGACGAACGAGCCGGCGCCCCGGATAACCGCTGAGATCACTTCTCGCGACATGCTGAATCTCCCTTGGCCAAATCTCAAAAGAAACTCAACACTTCGTCGTACTCCGGCTCGCTGAAGGCTGCCCGGTTCTTCCTAACCAGCGGCAGCACGGTGGAGAAGTCATACTTGCCGGAGACGAGACGGTCTTTGATTTCGCTCGCGTCCACGCCCCTGGTCACCAGCGACGTGAGCACGCCCGCATGGGCGACGTTGCCCACCAGCACGAAGCCCACCAAGCGGTTGTCCTTCAAGATGAACCTCTTGCGGTCCTGCGGCCCCGGCCCTTTGACGCTGATCTCCTCGCTGCCGGGCACCCCTTCCCGAGCGCCCGTCAGGCCGCAGGAGATCATGGCCAACTCGCCGATCACGAATGAGTTCATGGAAGTCCTTCGCCGCAGGCTGGACGCAGCGCCCAGGATGTTCTCCGCCGCGACCCTGCCTTCTTCCACCGCGTGCGGCCAGAGGCAGTTGAGCCACTTCTGCCCCCTGACGTCGTCCTGACTCTGCGCGACGTCGCCGGCCGCGTATACGTCGGGGACGTTGGTACGGCAGTGCTCATCCACCAGGACGCCGTACTCGCTGCCTATGTCGGTGCCCTGGACCAGGCCCATGTTGGCGTCCACGCCCTTTCCTATCACCACGAGCTGGCAGGGAATCTTCCTGCCTTCGGTGGTCTCGACAGCTTCGACCTTCCCCTGGCCCAGAATGACCGCCGGATTTGTCCTGCACATGATCTCCATGCCGCGGCGGCCCAGGTGCTCCTCGAACGCCTCGGCCTCGTTGGCGGCGACGATCTGGCTGAGGACGTTGGGGGAACCGACCATGACCTTGACATTCTTGCCTAGCTGGTTCAGCGCCACAGCCGCCTTCAGTCCGATAAGCCCCCCGCCCAGGACCACGGCTGTGTCCACACGATCGCAATACCTCGCGATGCCCTGGGCCTCCTCCAGGCTGCGGAAGCAGAAGACACCCTTGTTCTCCACGCCCGGCAGGCGTGGCAAGGACGGCGTCCCACCGCAGGCAATGATCAGCGCGTCGTAGGGGATCTTCTGGCCGCCGGCGAGCATGACAGCCTTTTCCTTCGTCAGCACGCGCACCGCCTCGACGCCAAGCATGGCGTCGATGGAGTTGGCCTGGTAGAAGTCCGGGGGCTTGAAGAGGATATCCTCCAGCCGCTTCTCGCCGGAGACGATGTACGGGATCAGGCACCGCGAGTACGGCGGGACGTCCTCGTTGGATATCACGGTGATGCGGCAGGACCTGTCGCCCCTTCGGAGGACTTCCGCCGCCGTGAGACCCGCAGCATGGTTGCCGATGATTACCAATTTCATTTGTTCAGCTCCACTTGCCCGGCGCGCTGTTTTCTCTCCTGGGCAATCCTCCTGAACTCCTCCGCCGTGGCCTCAAATAACGCGCTTGTCGGGCAGGCCTGGACACAGGCACGGGTCTGGTCCCTATCGGGGCACATGTCGCACTTGATGGTGTAGATCTCCCCGGGCTTGACGGCGTCGAACGGGCAGACCATCACGCACATCCAGCATCCGACGCACTTGTCGGTGTCGCAAGTGACCTCGCCGGTTTGGGCGTCCTTGTTCATCGCCCCGGCGATGCAGGCCTCCACGCACGGGGCCGGATCGCAGTGACGACAAGCCACCGTAAGGCACATCCCTTCGACAAGCTGGACATTCCTCCGGGCTATCGGCTTGCTTTCCTCCAGGTGGGCCTTGCGGGGGTCCTTGCTGGCGGAATGCTCCACCGCGCAGGCAAACTCGCAACTGTGGCAACCCAGGCACTTCTGGCTGTCGAAATACACCTTCTTCATGTTTATCTCCGCACGGGGGGCCGGCGGGAGTTTCCGACGTGCTATGTGGCCGCGGCCACAAGCTCCTCGCCGGCGCGCGGTGCGTACGGGACTTCGTACATCGGCTCGGGCAGATGCAGGGCGGCTCGTTTGGCGTCTATGTGGTCGATCATCATCCTCGCGGCCTTGATCGGATCAGCCTCGAAGGCGAACTTCCCGCCAAACAGCTCCT
>Ga0315291_10003470_pt1 | contig 20379 bp, 18 predicted proteins | sample YL17G12_20_MG_FD_203070 | JGI IMG/M metagenome (GOLD analysis project Ga0315291, IMG submission 203070) | Sediment microbial communities from Yellowstone Lake, YNP, Wyoming, USA - YL17G12_20 | ecosystem: Environmental > Aquatic > Freshwater > Lake > Sediment | place: USA: Wyoming | collected...
GAGGTATTGCTTGTCCTCGATGAGCCATTCGACGACTTCGCCGCGTTCGAAGCGCATGGCCTGGGCGATGGCGGCGGGGAAGTTGACGTACCACTGCTGGGAGTTTTGGCGGTCGATGAGTTGGACTTTGGTGGGGGCGCCCATGGGGACTCCTTTCTGCGCGGGGCTCGCGCTCTACTCTAGTTATATAACTAGATCGCCCCGAGAAGCAAGGGCCTCCCCGCCAGGGATTTCGGGCGTCTGTCTAACCCCAAAACAAGCGTACTTCGATGATCTTTCTGCGGTCGCCCGCGCCGGCTGGCGCAAGGCATAAGCCCTCCCGGCCGGCCGCCGCCGCGGTCGGGGGCGTCGCGCCGGGTTGTCGCTGGGGCATTCGCGGTTCCTCACTTTCCAGGGCTTAGGGGTTGCGGCGAACCGGGACCTCCGTATCCCGGCATCAAAATCGTGGTGTTCAACCCCGGCGCGCCGGGGCAGTGGGCAGTCTAGGGCCGCCAGACCGCGGACGAACACGTCTTGCCACGGATTCCAGGCCAGCAGCCGATAGACAATCCGCCGGCCGGCCCGCACGAGCTGGCACGGCACGCGGATGAAGGCATTGACGAAACGCTTGAACTCCATCGTCAGCACCTGCCGCTTTTCGGTGCGGTACTTCTCTTTCCAGCGCCCGCGTTCCGGCAAGAGCAACGCAAACCACGCCTTCAGCGACCAGGCCCCGGCGCGCCGGGGCTGGCCATCACCAGATACGCCCAGTTGCTGACCAGATTGTCCACCGGCATGCGCAGGGCCTGCACGCCGTTGCGCAACTGCTCCAGTCCCGGCGCGCCGGGATTCTCCTGGTTGCAGCGGTCATTGGCCAGCAGAACCACGTCCGCCGGCGCGGTGTCGGGCAGATTCGTGAGGTAGAAGAAGTAACGCACATCGTCGAACAGCCGCAATTGCCCCTGCTCGACCACCAGCTCCTTGCGCAGCACCACCACGGTGTAGGTCTTTCGGCAAGCGGTCGGCCGGTAGCGGAAGCGGGCCACGGCCTCGCCCTGGAGCTTGATGTTCTTGTAGCCCGCCGCCACCACGAGCTGCTCTTTGACGTTCGCCGGCCGCTGGCGCGGCGGGGCCTGCGGGCAGTGCTTGGGCGGGCGTTGCAGCCGTTTCCAGGCCGATTTCGGCAGGTATTCCGCGATCCGGACCAGATTCCGCATCGCGTCCAGGCCGAACAAAAAATGCACGCCGGCGGTGTCCCAGCAGTCCAGGTGCTCGGTCTGGCTGAAGTCCGTGTCGCCGCGCAGCAGGATGCTTTTGAAACCCGCCCGGCGAGTCAGCGCGATGGCCCGGTCCAGGTAGCCGGCCGCCCCCTCGTGCGACGGCCGGTTGTCCCGGCGCGCCGGGATTGGCCAGATACAGCGGTTCCTGCGTGTGGGCCAGCGAGACCACCAGCGGGTGATAGCCCCACGTGCCGTTGTACGCCAGACCGATCCCTTCCTTGCACTCGCCGTAGGTTTCCGCCAGCACGCCATCCACATCCAGGATCGCCCGGTCGAAGAACGCCGCCGGCTGCTGCCGCCAGACGCCCAGTCCCGGCGCGCCGGGACTTCATTGAGCGTGTCTTGCAGAATCTCGACATCTTCCGCGGTGAACCGGCGGCAGAAGTCGCCTGCGGTGGTCGGATCGGGGATGCGCTGGGCGCCCAGCGCGTCCAGGTAGACTTTCCCGGCGCGCCGGGATTGCGCCGCAGTTCGAGGTCTTCCAGGCAGGTGCCGCCGCAGAGAATGTTGTAGGCCACATTGAGCACGTGGTCCGACTCGTGGTAGGGCAGATGGATCTTGAGCAGATGCAGCCGCCGGTCGAGCGCGTCGATCAGCCCGACCCGCCGGGCCAGGTGGTGCAGGGCGCCGATCCCGCCGGGGCCCAGACCGCGGACCCGGTCCGCCAACTCGTAGTGAATGTTGCGGGCGGTGAACATCGGCCGGTCCTGCGGGGACCAGGCCCGTTCGCGAAGCCGGTACTGGATGCGACGCTTGCGGTTGATCAGCTTTTGAAGTTTACTGGTGCTCACTCGAAATGCCTCCGTGCGCATAAGTGTCGTCCTTTGAATCCCGATCTCTTATACGCGAAAACGGCGGTATTTCGAGTGCTTCTTGCGCCGCACGAACGAAAACACTGAGAAATCACGCTTGGTTAGGGTCTAGAGAGGGCCAAAGTCGAGAGGTGCGAGATAGGAATCTCGCACCAGCGGTAATGCTTTCCACGCTGTCGTTGCGAGCGACAGTTTTTTCACATTTTTTCCGAAAAGCGCGTTACGCCGGGGCACCTGCTCCGACTGAGTAATTGCCCTCGAGCACGACTCGGGGCACCGGCGACGGGCCGGTGAGGGTGGGCAGCACCCACCAACCCACGACGACATGAACGCCCCGCGCACGGTGCGCAGGGCTCAGGCGGACATTCTGTCAAAGGAGAATCACAATGAACGCGCGTAGGATTCACAATCGAGTGTGCGGTGGGCTCCTGGTCCTGGTGCTCTGCGCCGTGCCGGCGTGGGCGGACATCCCGCTGGGGGTCCGCGCCTGCTGGGAGCTCGATGAGGGCAGCGGCACGATCGCCCACGACACGAGCGGGAACGGATTCCACGGGACCTTCTACTCCAACCCGGCGTGGGTGCCCGGCGTCCAGGGCCCGGCGCTGGAGTTCCTCGACCACGACCTGGTGTGGCAGATCCCGGCCGCATTTGACGACACGGTCACCAACGGCTTCACGATCGCGAGTTGGGTGAACCGCTACGACGACCCTCCGCCTCAGAAATACGGAATCGCGTTCGACGCCCGCCGGGGGGACTCCAGGGGCGGTTTCTGTCTGTGGGTGGGGACGGACGGCGGGGTGAGTTTCGGAGTGCTCAAGAATTCGACCACGTACCAGCGAATTGATGGTACCCACACGGTGCGACCCGACGAGTGGACGCACGTCACGGCCACCTTCGACTATGCTGCCTCCACGCTCCGCCTGTTTGTCGATGGCCTGGAAGACTCAGCGAGCCCCGTACCAGCCAGTGAACCATACCACAACAGCTACAGCAATCCCGCCATCGGCAACAACCACTGGGCGCCCGGCGACGGGCAGTTCGCTCCATTTCACGGCATCCAGGACGAAGTCTATTTCTACGATCGCGCACTGAGCGCGTCGGAGATCTACGATCTGTATGCGGCGACCCCGGAACCCGGTTCGTGGGTGCTGCTTGCGCTAGGCGTGGCGGCCGCCGCTCGTCGCCGAGGCTAGTGTAGTGCCTCACAGGAAACTGGACATCGGAGAGGGTGGTACGGGCGTCTCGCCCGTGGCCGAAGCGGGCAGGATGCCCGTAGCACCCACGATCGAGTTTCTCTGAGACATTACACTGGCGGTTGCGGGTGACTCGTAGGGGATGGTTCCGGAACAGAGGTAACTCGGACCAAGAGCTCGGTTGGGCGTGCTAGGGGGCGGACGTGGACGTGCCATTCGCGGCCAGTTGGTCCAGCCGCCACACGGCCAAGTGGTACTCGTTCATCGGCTCGGGTGGCCAGGTGTCTGGATCGAACGCCAGCCCGGTCTCGACGCACTTTCGGAACCACTCCCGGGCCGCCTCCGGCTTGTCGTCTAGGAGGCAAACCTCGCCGGCGTAGTAGTAGGCTGTGCAACGTTCCTCCTCGTTCCCGGCGGCTTCCACCAGTGCGGCAGCCGTGCGTTCCAGGGCGAGGCACTGAAAGATCTTCTCCAACCAGCTTCCACGCATGGCAGCGGCGCGCCCGGCTTTGAGGGCCTGGTGCGCTGCTTCGAAAGCACCACCTGCGTCAGCCTCAGAGCCCTCGCGGCGGAGTTGGCGCGCCCGGTCGCACAGCACGAGAAACAGCCGCACGTCAGCGTAAGAGCCGGGACGCAGGCCGCTCTGGACCGCGCGGTAGTCCGCCGCGGCCTCGTCTGTGTGTCCCATGATCCACAGCGGCGTCGCACGTGCGTACCGCAGCCAGAAACTGGCCGGCGCGGAGACGTCCGCCGGCCTGGAATAGTCCGCGATCGCATTCGCGTAGTCCTTCAGGCCCAGGTAGGCAACGGCGCGCCATCGATAGGCCTGCCCGCAGGTCGGGGCGCGAGCGAGCACCGTGCTGCACACTTCGATGGCCCCGCGATATCGACCGAGTCGGGTGAGCACATGCGCCTCGAACATCATCCACTCAGTGCGATCCACCGGCAGGTCAGCCAGCGCACGCGCAGCCGTCAGAGCGTCCTCGAAGCGTCCAGTGTGCAAACAGAGGTGGGCCAGGCGCTGCCACGCGAGGTGATGGTGTGCGTCGCGCCGCACGGCTTCCTCGGCGAACGCTGCAGCCTGCTGAGGGTCCAGGGTCGTAAACGATCGCAAATACCATGCCTCGGCAGTGTCCGGTGCGTCACGGTTGGCCTGTTCTTGTTCCTCAGTCGAGCGGGGGTCGTTGAGGACGCGATATGTGTCCGCCAGCAGCGCGCGGAAGTACCACTGGGAAGGGTCCCGCGCCAGCTCCGTCCTGAGGGTGACAATCGGACCGTCGTTTAGCCCGTCGTTGCCCGTCTCCCGGGCTACCCTGACGCGGGCCTGCGCCCATACCAGGCGGGCTTCCGGTAGCTCGGGGTACTTGTCAAGTGCCTCGCGCGCTCCTTCAAGAGCGTGGCCGGCGGTGCCTGCTTCCAGCGCGCGCTGGATGTTCAGTAGAACCTGACGGCCTTCGGCCAACCTACGCGCGTTTTCGCGCGCCGCCGCGTCTGACTCGCGCGCACGTTGTCGCTCCACTGTGTGCCTGGCCCGCCACACTCCGCCCGAGATGCCCACCAGACCCAAGGCTAGCACCAACGCGACCAGCGCCACACCCCGGCGATGCTTCGAGATTCTCTTGCGGAGAACGTACAGCCCGCTCGCCGGCCGGGCGCGGATCGGTTCGGCGCGCAGAAAGCGCTGCACATCGGCGGTGAATTCTGCAACCGAGGGGTAGCGCCGCGCCGCCTCCTTTTCGAGCGCCTTGAGCAGAATCGTTTCCAAGTCGCCGTGCAGTTCATGGTTGACGGCGCTAGGCGCCCGCGGGGGCTGCTCGCGAATGACCCGTACGACATCGTGGGCCGGGACTTTGCCCAGGTCGTACGGCAGTTGGCCAGTCAGCAGTTCGTAAAGGACTACACCCAGCGCATACACGTCCGTTCGCGCATCGATGCCCTCGGTGCCGCCGTGGGCCTGTTCCGGGCTCATGTAGGCCAGCGTGCCGGCCAAGCCGCCCTCCGCGGTCCGCGTCGCCAGGGTCGCCTCTACATCGATGATCCGCGCCAGACCAAAGTCCAGGATCCACACATGACCCTCCGCGTCCACCATGATGTTGGACGGCTTCAGGTCGCGGTGAATCACGCCGTGCTCATGGGCGTACTGGATGGCCTCGGCGATCTTGAGGAACAGCTCCAGTCGCTCGCGCAAGCCCACCTCGTGCGCGCGGACATAGGCGCTCAGCGGCTCACCGGCCACCAGCTCCATCGTGAAGAAATGCTGGCCGTCCTCCGTCCGCCCCGCTTCGTAGATCGTCGCGATGCCGGGGTGCCGCAAGCGGGCCAGCGCCTGAATCTCGCGGCGAAAGAGCTTGACGTGATACTCGTCGGCCTCCAGTCCGCGCAGCACCTTCAACGCCACACGCCGCCGCGGCTCCTGCTGCTCTGCTTCGTAGACTACGCCCATCCCGCCGCGGCCGATCTCGCGGACGATCTTGTAGCCGCCGACCTCGGATTGGCTGGGCAGACCGACGACCGGTGCTGCCTGCGGGCGGATGACGCCGCCCAGCATATCGCCGAGACCGACCTCGTCCCCCGTGTCCTCGGTACTCAGCAGATGCTCCAGCGCACTGCTGTCGCCGCGCCAAAACGCGCGCAGCGCACTGTCCACCTGCTCCGCGAGCTCGTCCGGCACGTCGTGCTCGGCTTGGCTGGTCATGACCTCATCTCGTCTTGCTCGGACCGGTCATGTTTCGCCGCAACGTGCGCACGGCCCGCAGCAGGAGCATGGACGCCGCCCGTTGCGACGTACCCCGCCTTTGGGCGACCTCACGCATGGGCAGTTGATCGAAAAAGGCCAGCGTGATCACCTCGCGATACTCATCACTGAGGCGCCCCAGCGCCGTGATGACGCCGGCGACCTGCTCGGCCCGCGCGGCCGCGCTGCTGGGCGACGTGCCGCTGGCCGACAGGAACTGCCACAACGGGCCCGCCTGCGACAGGGCGCCGATGGTCGTGTCGAGCGAAACTGGCGCTCGCGGCGTGGCCCGGCGGGCGGCATGCTGGCCAATGCGCTCCGCCACCTGATGGGACACGATGCCGGAGACATAAGCTTTCAATCCGTCGGCAGTCCGGTTCTCCAGCCGGGCCAGGCCCGTGATGAGCGCAGCCAGAACCTGTTGGGCGATCTCACTCACCGTGTCGAGCTCGCCCGCCCGCGGACTGAGGCGCGCGGCGACCATGAGCCGAACCTGCGGCTCCAACACTCCCAGGACGCGGGCGCGCTCTGAATCAGCCCCGGCCACGGCGGCGCGGACCGCAGCGTCGCTAAGTTCAGCCGCCTCGACCATAACACGGACCATTATAACCGCTCCCTCCGCGCAGCCGAATGCCACCCACCCGCGCATCCGCCCTTGCACACCCTGGAATCCGATATAATGCTATGGGCGGCCGGCCCCGGGGGCGGCCGGCCGCGCACGGGATGGTCGATGCGACCTGATGACGTAGAGTCTTTGCTGGACCAGGCGCAGCGCCTGCTCGAGGCCGGCAAGCCGGAGGAGTCGCTGCGCTGCCTGGATGCGGCCGGCGGCGAGACCCTGAGCGACGAGGACCGCATCGAGTGGGCCAGCCTGCGGGCCTGGGCGCTGACCGAGCTAGGACGCGACGAAGAGGCCCTGGAAACGCTGGATCCGTTGCTGGAAGAATTCCCCCAGTCGGCCCGGCTGCTAGGCGCGCTCGGCGTCGTATTCTCCAACACGAACGACCTGGAGGATGCCCGCGACGCGCTGGAAGGAGCCATCACCTTCAACCCGGAAGACGAGGTCTCGCTGGCCAACCTGGCGCTCGTGTACGAGAAGCTGCGCGAGTACGACCGGGCGATCGAGCTTTACGAGCGGGCCCTGAACCTGGGGGCGGATATCGACTGGGTGCTGCAACGCCATGCCGCCGCCCTGACCGACGCCGGCCGCTATCGCGAGGCGAAGGTGGTCCTCAAGCGCTACCTCTCGCTCGTGCCCGACGACGCGTCGCAGTGGATCGCTTTGGCCATCCTGCACAGTGACGACGAGGAATACCCGGCGGCGTTTGCCTGTTATGAGCAGGCCGAGCGGCTGGACCCCAACGCGGGGGCCCTGCGGCTCAACTGGGGCGTTACCGCGGTCCGCGCCCAGCAGTTCCCGCTGGCCCGCATGCAGCTCAAGCACCTGCAGCGCATTGAGCCGCGCTCCACCCGGCCCTGGCTGTTGCGCGCGTTCATCCTGGAGGAAGAAGGACACACCGCGGCGGCCCGGCTCATCTACGAGCGCCTCCTGCGGCGGGGGCATTTTGCCGACCAGGGCGAGCTGAACTACGCGCTCGAGATGGCGATGGACTTCTTCGCCCGCCACGGGTTGCGCGCCCGCTGCGAGCGCTTGCTGGCCCGCGCGTACACCGAGAACGCCTGCACGGTCGAGTTGTGCGAGGCCTACCGTGAAGCGCTCGGCGAGCCGGTGGACAACGCCTATTGGTTCAGCGTCCTGGTCGAAGCCGACTACCGCACCGGGTTGCACGAGGTTCACCAGCGCGGCGCGCCGCCCCAGCACTTTACGCGCTTCGTGCGGGCTCTGCAGGTCGTGGCCCGCAATCACGACGAGGCACTCGGGATGGTGCTGGACTTCGCCCGGCAGATGGGAGAGACGAACCCGGCCGTGCGGGAAATCGTCGGCGAAGAAGCCGTGGAGCACACGCACACGGGGATTTACGAGGTCGAGGCAGAGGGGTATGTCCTGGCCGACGAAGAGTAGCGTCGGCCCCCTGCGGCCGACGGGGTGGCCAAAGCATCTTCTACGGCCGACTCGGGGGTCGGCCGCTACATATGTTCCGTTGCCGCTTGCACTCCGATCATGAGCCAGTCAGCAGCACCACGAACGGGTTGATGTCCCCGAACGACCATTGCCCGTAAGTCCCGTCGCCATTGATGTCGCCATTCAGCGCATGGCATCGCGGGAACGTTGCCTTCCACACGTCGATGTTCGATAGGTAAAGCACGAAGGGATTGATATCGCCGAAGTCCACCGTGCCGTCGCAGTTCAGGTCGCCGTAGAAGGCCTTCAGACCCAGGCTGTGCCACTCGCCCCCCGCAACGGTCACGAAGCCGATGTTCAAACCCGGGACGTTGCATTGGCCGTAGATGTTGTCTCCCCACGCCACGATCGAGCCGTCGGACTTCAGACCCAGGCTGTGACCCCAGCCCCCCGCGATGGCCACGAAGCTGCTGTTCGGCGCCGGGACGCTGCATTGGCCGTACTGGTTCTGTCCCCACGCGACGATCGAGCCCTCGGCCTTTAGACCCAGGCTGTGCTCTCCGCCCCCCGCGATGGCCACGAAGCTGCTGTTCGGCGCCGGGACGTCGCATTGACCCCAGTCGTTCCATCCCCACGCCACGATCGAGCCGTCGGCCTTCAGGCCGAGACTGTGGGAATCGCCACCCGCGACGGCCACGAAGCCGCTGTTCGGCGGCGGGACGTTGCATTGGCCTGCGCCGTTGTCTCCCCACGCCACGACCGAGCCGTCGGCCTTCAGACCCAGGCTGTGGTACCCGCCACCCGCGATGCCCTCGAAGTCGCTATTCGGCGCCGCGACGTTGCATTGGCCGTAGCCATTTGATCCCCACACCACGATCGAGCCGTCGTTCTTCAGACCCAGACTGTGGTGCCCGCCCCCCGCCACGGCCATGAAGCCGCTGTTGGGCGCCGGGACGTCGCATTGACCGGAGTAGTTGTCTCCCCACGCCACGATCGAGCCGTCACCCTTCAGACCCAGGCTGTGCTCGTCGCCCGCCGCGACCGCCACGACGCCGGTATTCGGCGCCGGGACGTTGCATTGGCCGTAGTAGTTCCATCCCCACGCCACGATCGAGCCGCCGGCCTTCAGACCCAGGCTGTGGGGATAGCCCGCCGCGACGCCCACGAAGGCGCTGTTGGGCTCCGGGACGTCGCATTGCCCATAGGCGTTGTACCCCCACGCCACGACCGAGCCCTCGGCCTTCAGGCCCAGGCTGTGACCCCAGCCCCCCGCGATGGCCACGAAGCCGCTGTTCGGCGCCGGGACGCTGCATTGGCCGTACTGGTTCCGTCCCCACGCGACGATCGAGCCCTCGGCCTTCAGACCCAGACTGTGGTACTCGCCCGCCGCGACGGCCACGAAGCCGCTGTTCGGCGCGGGGACGTTGCACTGGCCGAACCCGTTGCTTCCCCACGCCACGATCGAGCCGTCGGCCTTCAGACCCAGACTGTGGTACCAGCCCCCCGCGACACCGACGAAGCCGCTGTTCGGCGCCGGGACGCTGCATTGGCCATACTGGTTCCGTCCCCACGCGACGATCGAGCCGTCGGCCTTCAAACCCAGGCTGTGGTACCCGCCACCCGCGACGCCCACGAAGCCGCTGTTCGGCGCCGGGACGTTGCATTGGCCGGAGTCGTTCCGTCCCCACGCCACGATCGAGCCGTCGGCCCTCAGACCCAGGCTGTGGGAACTGCCCGCCGCGACGGCCACGAAGCCGCTACTGCCCGCCGGCACGTTGCATTGGCCCGACCCGTTGTATCCCCACGCCACGATCGAGCCGTCGGCCCTCAGACCCAGGCTGTGGGAACTGCCCGCCGCGACGGCTACGAGGTCCGCCAGCTCCGACTGAGGTACCACCACCTGAATGCCCCACCCCACGATCGCTCCGTCCTGACCCCACGCACCCGGCGCCCCGACCCTTGCCGTCAGTACCAACGCCAAAACGCACACCGCCTGCCAAGCTCGCCCTTTCATGATGTAGCCCTTTCCTGCTCAGCGGTGCGCTCGCTATTCCAGCGCGCCACAGCCTCGCCCGAGCACAACCCGCCCGCGGCCCCGCGGCCGCGTCGGGCGTGCCGACGACGACCAAACACCTCTCAAGTCCCTATCTTAGCGACCCCGGCGCCCGGAAACAACAAAAAGACGCCCCCGAAGAGGCTACACAATCACGATGTGGACCTCACCGGGGCCGTGCACGCCGGTGACGAGTACCCCTTCGATGTCCGCGGTCTTGCTGGGCCCGGTGATCAGGCTGATGGCCGCGGGTAGCGGCGCCCCGGCGCCCAGTTCCGCGAAGAGGTCGAACAGGTCTGCCACGATCTGCGTTTCCGCCACGAGCGCGATATGTACGGGAGGAATCAGCGTCGTGCCGCGCGCCGCCGCTGCGCTGGAGCCGCACATCAGTGTGCCGGTCTCCGCTACTGCGCCTAGAACGCCGCTGATGGCGGCATCGGCGCTGAACAGCACGTCGTCCTGGCGCTCGTGAGTCGCGGCGACGCCCTCCGCACCTAGCGCCGCGCGCAGGGCGGCGGCGCGCTCGTCAGTCAGCGCGGTTCCGGGCTGGGGCTCGACGATGACCGTGCGGGTGTCGTGCGTGCGCACGATTCCGCGGATCGCCGCCAACCAGTCTTGATCCGTGCTGCGGTAAACGCGGCACCCGACCGCCGCGGCAGAATCCAGGAAGCGCGCGACCACGTCGTCGTCGGGGCCGACCTCGCGCAACAGGCTCGTGGGCTCAGCGGGCAGAAGCGTACGCGGTTCGCTGTGGCGCATTCGCGCTCGCAAGCTCGCAAGGAATTCGCTGACCTGGCGGGGAATGCTAGCGTTCATCGGCCAGCCCTTCCTTCCACGACTCGCGGAAGCTCCGCGGCGCTGGGCGCACAAGATCGCGCTGCGCAGTCCAGTTGCGTAATGGTCCCGAAAATAGGTGACTGTCCCTATTTAATGCTGGGCGGCTTGGGGCGAAGCGGCGCAGGACCCGCTGCCCGAGCCGGTACAGCCAGGGTCTGCCCATCGCCCAGGCCCAGGCGCGCATCAGGATGCGCTTGCCGCGCGGCTGCCGCCCGCGGGCCGTCGCCCGGAGCTGCACCAGCATGCGCGGAATGTCGATCTTCACCGGACAGGCCTCGTAGCAGAGGCCGCACAGGCTGGACGCGCGCGGCAGCTCCTCGTGCTGGCGGCCATAAAGCAGCGGCGACAGCACGCTGCCGATCGGGCCGGGATAGACGCTGTTGTAGGCGTGCCCGCCGACGTTGCGGTAGACCGGACAGGCGTTCAGGCAAGCCCCGCAGCGGACGCAGCGCAGGACCTCGCGGAACGGGCCGGCCAGGATGTCACTCCGGCCGTTGTCCAGCAACACGACATGCAGCTCCTGCGGGCCGTCGAGATCGCCCGGCTGCCGGGGCCCGTTGATGAGCGTGGTGTAGACGCCCATCGGCTGGCCCGTGCTCGACCGGGCGAGCAGCTTCAGGAACACCGGCAAATCCGCCAGCCGCGGGATGATCTTCTCGATCCCCAGCAGGGCCACGTGTACGCGCGGCCGCGTCACCGTCATCCGGCCGTTGCCCTCGTTGGTGATCAGGCAAATCGTGCCCGTCTCGGCGATCCCGAAGTTGGTGCCGCTGATGCCGAGGTCGCAACGCCGAAAGATGTCCCGCAAGTACTGCCGCACAATCTTCGTCATCTCCGTCGGGTCTTCGGTGTACACGCACCCCAGCTCGCGGGCCATCGCGCGGGCCACCTGCCGGCGGTCCTTGTGGATGATCGGCGTGATGATGTGGCTGGGGCGGTCGCGGTCGATCTGCACGATGAACTCGCCCAGATCGGTCTCCACCACGCGCACCCCCGCGGCCACGAGGGCGTCGTTCAGGTGGACCTCCTCGGTGGTCATGCTCTTGGACTTGACGGCGAGCCGGAGTCCGCGCGTCGCCGCGATCTCGCAGATCACCCGGCACGCGGCGGCGGCGTCCGGGGCAAAATGCACCATCGCGCCGCGGGCGGTGACCTGTGCGACGAACTGCTCCAGGTACCGCGGCAGATTCTCCAGCGTGTGCTGGCGCGTCTGGGCGGCGCGGTCGCGCAGGGCCGCGAAATGCCGCAAACGGGCCATCGACTCGGCCCGCGCCTCGACCTTGCGCCACGTCGCCAGGTGCACCGCGTTGACGACCCGCTGATCGCGGCTGGCGGCGGCCATGCGCGCCGACAAGCTCTCCCGTTGGCTCATGCCTGCGGCTCCATCAGCCCGAGCGACTCAGCCAGGCACTCGGCCAGGTGCTTGAACCGCAGCGGCAGTCCACGCCGCCGCGCGCCGCCCATCATCTGCAACGCACAAGCCGCCTCGTTGCAGACCACCAGCCGGGCGCCGGTCGCCGCCAGCTCCGCCAGCTTGTCCCCCAGCATCGCCCCGCTGACCTCTGCAAACTCCACGGCAAAGACCCCGCCGAAGCCGCAGCAAACGTCGGCGTGTACCGGCGTGCGCAGGTCGTGGCCGTTTCCGCCAGCGAGCCAGCCTTGCAGGTCCGCCAGGCTGTACAGCTCGCGCGCGTGGCAGGGGTAGTGGAACGTGACCGGCTCGTCGAACTTGAGCAGGCCGGCGATGTCCACGTGCAACTCGTCGCGCAGGAACGTGGCAAACTCCCAGGTCTTGCCGGCCAGGCGGCCGGCGGCGGCGTGTGCCTCCGGATCGCTCGCCAGCAGTTCCGGCCCGTGGTGCTTCACCATGGTCGCGCACGACGCCGACGGCGTGACGACCCGCTCATACGGCTCGAAGATGGCGATCATCCGCCGCATGAGGGCGGCGGCCTCGGCGTGGAAGCCGCTATTGAACGCCGGCTGACCGCAGCAGGTCTGCTGGGCCGGGAAACGGACGCGGCAGCCGTAGTGCCGCAGGACGCGGACGACCGCCTCGCCGACGCGCGGGTAGAAGGTATCAGTCAGGCAAGTGATGAAGAGAGCAACGTCCAATCCACGCAACCACGGCTCAGGCGTTGATGCCCGTCAGCACGGGCACGAAGGGGTCGTTGGCCGCAGGACAGTAGGGCGGATACGTACACGAGGGGTCGATCTGCGGATCGACTCCGGGCCCGTTATAGTTCGCGCGGATGAAAGCGTACTCGCGTGGGTCACAGTTGAGGATCGTGCCGCACGGGTTGAAATTCGCGATCAGCGACCCGAGGTCCCCCAGGCCGCAGCCGCCGAGCTGGAAGCACGTGCCCGCGGCCATGGCCAGGGTCGTGAAAACGAGGGCGTTGCAACGGCGATGCATGGTCACACCTCGGCAGCGGCCCTTAAGCGGGCGTGGTGATGTTCGGACAATCCGCGAGAATGGCGCGCGGCTGGCAGAAGTTGAAGAACGTCCCACCTTCGCAGTTCAGCACCGAGCACACGTCGAACGAGGTCAGCGCCAACTGGGTGTAGTACTCGGCACAGCCACTCGGGAGAGCCTGAAAGACCGTGCCGATCCCACACGCCACGATCACCGCCCACAGCTTCTTGTTCCGCACGATCGACATTGACCGCACTCCCGTAGTCTGGGTGTCCCCCAAGCTCAGGGGGACGTGGGAAGTATACGGGCTCACCAGCCGGCCCAGCAAGCCCCTGGGGACGGAGGTGTGACAGAATCAGCGGATGTCGCCCGGGCGCCTGGCCGGAACAGCCCGCGACGCGTGCATGCGCAACTACTGCGTCTTGGCGAACTTCCTAATCTGAGCCGCCGTGACCGGTTTCACAATCCCTTTTTCAGTGACAATTCCGGTGATGAGCGCCGCGGGCGTTACGTCGAATGCCGGGTTGTAGCAACGGACCGTGGCGAGCGTGATCGTCGTGCCCCAGCCGGCACGCACCTCATCCTCGGGCCGCTGCTCGATCGGGATCGCTGCGCCCGAGGCCAGCGCGCCGTCAAACGTGCTCAGCGGGGCGGCCACGTAGAACGGGATGCCGTGGTGGCGGGCGGCGAGAGCGACGGCGTAGGTGCCGATCTTGTTGGCCGTGTCGCCGTTGGCCGCGATGCGGTCCGCGCCGACGAGGACGAGCTGAATCTTGCCGGCCTGCATCAGGCTGGCCGCGGCGCCGTCGCAGAGCACGGTCACATCGATTCCGGCGTGGCTAAGCTCGAGGGCGGTCAGTCGCGCGCCCTGCAGGAGCGGCCGCGTTTCATCGACGTACACGGTGAAGCGTCGTCCCAGCGCGTGGGCCACGTAGAGGAGCGACAGGGCCGTGCCATACGCGACGGTCGCCAGGGCGCCCGCGTTGCAGTGGGTCAGGACGCCCCCGCCTTCCGGAATCAGCCCGGCGCCCGCCTCGCCGATCCGGCGGCAGGTCGTGGCGTCCTCGACCGCCATTGTGTGCGCTTCGATGAGCATTGCGTCCCACAGCGCCGCGGCGTGCGCGTCGGGGCATGTGTCGGCGCGGGCGGTCACTCGGCGAATGGCCCAGGCCAGGTTCACGGCGGTGGGCCGGGATGAGCAAAGGTACTGGCCGATCTCGCGGACTTTTGCGAGGAAGCCGTCGCATGGCGACCCCCGGTGCAGCCGTGTCCCGAGGCACAAGCCGTAGGCCGCCGCGACGCCGATCGCCGGGGCGCCCCGTACGCACAACGTGCGGATCGCTTCCCAGACTTCCTCCGCCGACGTGCAGTCCCGCGTCTGGATCCGTGCCGGTAGCCGGGTTTGATCGAGCAGCCGCAGTATTCCGTCGCGGCCGCCAACCCATTCGAGCGTGGGCGGCAATCCGGCCAACTGGCCGCGCTCGATCGTGGGGGACGCGATTTCCGGGAGCGTGTCCACGGGCCGAGTTGTAATCGGGCCGCCAGTTTTATGAAAGCCCGCGGGACTCCCGCCGCGTGGTGGGTAACGGCCCGGGCCTGGGCCGGCCGCCACACACGCGCTTGGAGACGGCGCCGCCCCGGCTCGGTGTGTCAGTTTGGCTGGCGCGGCTACTCCGTCAGCGCGGCGTAGACGGCCTCCCAGTACGCCCGACTTTCATCATCCGGCTGTAAATCAATGTTCTCGGCGACTATTGCCACGAGGTCATCGTAGAGCTCGGGCCAGATGTTGTCGGCCAGTTGTTTGGCCAGCTCCTGCGGATCGGGCAGCCCGCCGCCGCCGTCCTGGTCTTCGCAGCCGGGGCAGTTCGGATCGCAGCAGCCGCTGGTCACCAGCGCGACGAAGGGGTTGACATCGGCGGTGCTCAGCGTGGCGTCGCAGTTTGTGTCCGTATGGTAGGTTCTACTTCCGACGAGTCCGGGGAATAGCTGGGCATACTGAGATTCGCCGATCAGCGCCGCGGTGAACGGATTGACGTCGTCCAAGTCCACCGTGCCGTTGTTATCGCAATCCCCGCGGCACTCGGTGATTTTGTACAGCTTCAGCTCGGGTGTGTTCTGCGTGTACGCCACCTGGGGATGGTTCGGATCGTTTGGGTCGCCGATGATGACGGCAGAGTTCGGGTCCCACAGGTCATTGGGGTCAAACCCGTCATAGTCTACCACGAAGCATGCGCCCGCACCCACGACGTTACCCCAGATCTCCAGCCGTCCGGTCTGGTAGGGCGGCACGAACCCCCCGTGGACCTTAATTTGCCCCTTGGTGGTGTTGTTCGGGTCGTTCGGGTCGCCGAGGTTGCCCGTGATTCGCCACAAGAACGCCCGCAGGCTGCCCTCGACCTCGACGGTCCCGGTCAGGTCGCGCGGTGAGGCCGACCCGACGAAAAGTCCGCCGTAAACGTCACCACCAACGGCCAGGTGGCCGGATAGTCCCTGCTCGGCCCATACTAATCCGTCCAGGTCATGGTCGATGGTTATACTGCCGCTGAGTGGGCAGTCCGTCACGGTCAGGATCCCAGCCAGAGTCCCGCAGCGCAAGGCGCCTGAAAGCTCCGCGAGATCTGCGTACGTCACGGTCCCCGCGATCGTGATGCTTCCTGGGCACGAGTACACGTACAACTCGTACGCGTTAGCCGCCTTCAGGTCCCCGGCGACAACGGAGATCACGATTCCGTCCGCATCTGCCACTTTTATCGTCCCCGACATGCAGCCACCGACGACCAGCCAGCCGAGAGGCCCATCCTCCACGTGGATCAAATCCGCGCCCTCATCGCCCCAGTCGCCGGAGACGGTGATGCTGGGCGGGAACGTGCCGCTGGTGCCGTGCAGGACTTCCAGGGAGTGCATATGGTCGCACATGATGTTGGCGCGCCCAGGTAATCCACCGTGATGTCGTTCCCGATATCGGGAGTACCGATATCGCCGCTGATCGTGTCGGCCTGGATCATGTCGAGGTAGGCCAGATTGACGGTGGTAAGTACGTCCATGATGTTGGTCTCGACGCCGGTCTTCTTCAGGTTGATCTCGCCGACGCCCTTGGCACCGTAGCCGCCGCCCTCGTTCGGGTCGCGCAGGACATAGACGTTCACCGTGCCCTCGGGGCAGTTGGCGTCGAGCAGAATGTGATCGATTACGCCGAGGCCGTTCGGGCCATTCGGGTCCGTCGCCTGAAACTTGTACGTTCCGGGAGCGTCGATCCAGACGGTGGTCTCGAATATCCTGTACCCCGACGCGCCGGTCCATTCTCGGATGAGGTTTTGGCCGCTCGCAAGGCCCGATAACCAACCTAGCGCCAACAGACTTATCAACGCTCGTGACAACATGCTCCGCCCCTTTACGTGGAGGTCCAGTGACCCGGACCGTGCCCACGCCGGCACGGTCCGGGCCGCACTCACTGCCCTAGCAACGCAGCGACAAATGGATTGATGTCGCCAAAGTCTACAGTTCCGTCTTCGTTCACATCCCCGTTACTTGGCCAACACATGGGGTACATATCCTGGTAACCGCTTGGGTCCGAAAGCGCTTGCACGAAGGGGTTGATGTCGGCGAAATCAAGCGTCCCGTCACAGTTCACGTCTCCCGACTGAGGCGCCACGAGCACGGCAAAGCGAGCAAAGTCCCAGTGGTGCAAGCTTGCTGCGCCCTGGACGCAGTCCCCCCAGAAGAACCACGATGTCGAAATCCCCTGAGACATCGAGCCTTCAGCAACAGGCGCCCCGTCGACGTCGAGTTGGTAGGAGCGCATGTCGGAGGACCACAGAGCGAATTCGTGGAACTGACCCGGCTCGATGTAGGCTATCACCGACTGTTCGTAGACGCTAAATACCGACGTATCGTCGAAGGCAAGGCCGACTCCCCACGCCTGATCAGACTGAAAGCCCAGGCCCGGGTCGTACCAGCCTACGGCCTGCTCGGTCCAGAGCTTCCATTGCGCGAGAAACACCTCCCCTGGGCCGGGGTCAACCGCTCCGGGCCTGTGCATCTCGTAGGAGTCGAACACACCCGGGTCGTACAGCGAGTCGTACGTCAGGATACCGTTTTCCAGCGTCCGGTACGCGCCCCCTTGGTATTGCCCCTGCCAGTTGCCCCAGTTGCGGATCCAGGGCGGGTCCATGTTCTCCGGCCAGTCCGATCCATTCCACTCGATCCAGTAGGTCTCGGACCTGGCGATCCCGGCGGATGCCAGTGCCCCCAACAGCGCGACCCAAGTCAGACGCCTCATCCTGCTTCTCCTCATGCGAGGGCCAGAATCCGGCAACCCCGCTGACAGCTGAACGCTGATGCCTGGCAGCTAACCTCTCGTCAACAGCTCAACGAACGGGTTGATGTCGCCGAAGTCCACGCTTCCGTCCCCGTTCATATCTGCGTTACTCGGCCAACAAGTGGGATATAGATTCCCGTAACCATTTGGATCCGACAGGACTTGCACAAACGGGTTGATGTCGGCGAAGTCAAAGGTCCCGTCGCAATTCGTATCTCCCGTCAACGGTGCAACGACTGCGCCGAAGCGCACATAGTCCCAGTGATGTAGGCTGGCGGCCCCCTGGGTGCAATCGCCCCAGCAGAGCCATGAGGTCGAGACCCCTTGGTGAAACACTCCCGTGGCGGCTTCCTGACCGTCTATGTCCAGATGGTAGTTGCGCATGTCGACGGACCAGAGCGTGAATTCGTGGAATACCCCCGGCTCGATGTATGCGATCACGCTTTGCTCGGCCACGCTCAGTACCGACGTATCATTGAAGGCCAATCCAACCCCCCATGCTTGGTCGGAGTGAACGTAGACCCCGGGGTCGTACGGCGGATAACCGACGGCCTGCTCAGTCCACAGCTTCCACTGAGCAACGAAGATCTGCCCCGGGCCGGGGTCAATCGCTCCCGGCCTGTGCATCTCGTACCAGTCGAATACGCCCGGATCATACAGCGAGTCATACGTCAGGACCCCGTCTTCGAGGGTTCGGTACGCACCGCCTTGGAATTGCCCTTGCCAGTTGCCCCAGTTGCGGAGCCAGGCGGGATTCATGTTCTCCGGCCAGTCCTGGCCTTCCCACGCGATCCAGTAGGTTTCGGCCGGTGCGCGCGCACCGGCTACCAGCGCCCCCAACACCGCGATCCACCTCAGACGCCTCATCGCATTTCTCCTCATCGCAGCGCCAGCGTACGTCGGCCACCCGCCTCGCCGCAGCGCGTCGCCTGTGGCGACACGGCGGGCACGCTCGGGGCCGACACTACGGATGCGGGCGCCAGTTCCGGCGCGCCGGGACTGACGGCTGATCCGCCGCGCCGGACTGAGGGCTAATAGCTACCGCCAGCCGGTGAGCCATTCGGCAAATGGGCTTGTGTCGCCAAGACGCACACTCCCGCCGCGATGAACGGCCTCGCACGCCCGCCTCCACTTACGAGCGGCGACGCTACGTGATTCTGCTGTAATATGTGCGCGCCACCAGCGGTTTGTCAAGACCAATCTGCCGGTTTTTTCGTTTTGTTTTTTGGATTCCCGTGTTTAGCCGGTTCTGGTCCGCGGGTAATAGGCAAGTCGGCGTCCGCCGCGGCGGAGGGCTCGGATTCGCGCTCGCTGGCGTTTCGCGTTCTGATCGAGGGTCCGGCGCCGGCGCTTGGGGCTCGGACTGACCCCACGCTGGCGCTTGGACTCGTGTAAGAAGGGGCGCTCTGCCACCTGCGCCAGCGAGGTCAAGGCAGCCGACGGCGCGTGTCGCGCGCAGAGCCGCTTCCCTTGCCGAGACAATTCCCGCAGCCGGAGGTTTTCTGTCCCCGCGGCGTGCGGTAGCCTGTCGGGCATGTGTGCCATACGAAGAGTGTGCGTCGGACTATCGGTGCTGGTTCTGCTGGCGGGTTGCAATGCGCTGACCGACCGGCAGCGAATGCTGCTCGCGGGCGGCGAACAGGCTTACCGCGACAAGCAATACGAGGCTGCGGCGCAGCAGTTGTCGACTTTCCTCGACGAGGTGCGGAACCGACCCGAGGTCGCGCGGGCGCTGTACGTGCGCGGGATGGCGCGGGCCCTGGCGGGAAAGCGGGCCTGGGCGCAGGCCGACCTCGAGCGGGCGGCCCGCGAAACTACCGACCCGCAGCTCCTGTGGCAGCCCGCCGCCGCACTCGGCACCTTGCACTTCGAGGACGAGAACTGGGACGCGGCGGCACGGGCCTTCAGCCAGGCGATCGAGCGTATGCCGCCCGCGCCCCCGCAGGATGCCCTGCTCTTTCGCGTCGGATTGTGCTGCGAGCGAACCGGGCGGTGGTCCGCGGCGTCGACGCCCTACCGCCGGATCGTCGCCCAGTTCCCCAGCGGCGTGTACGCTGAGGCGGCCCAGCGGCGGTTGCAGATCAACGCGGATCACTTTGCGGTACAGTGCGGCGTGTTCGCCAGCATGGAGAACGCCAACCAGCTCGTCGGCCAGTTGCGCAAGCAGAATCTGCGCACGTACGTGCAGCCGGAGCAACGGAAGGGGGCCGCGTGCTACGTGGTGCTCGAAGGTCGCTACGGTTCGTTTCGGGAGGCCAACCAGGGACTGGCCCGGGTGCGCGGATATGTCCCTCAGGCCGTGCTTTGGCCATAGCCCGGCTGAGCTGTGAACCTTCGACACCGCGGTTGATCGGCAACGGCGCCCCCGCTGCGATGTGCAAGAAAAACCACGGGGCGGGTTCGAGCAGCCGTGGCGGTGTTGCTCCGCCAGGACCGGCGGACCCGCCCCGCTGGCTAGGTGCTATCCGACCGTAACTCTAAAGCCGAACAGGTCACCCCCGAACAACAGCGCCAGCAGAATGATGATCAGACTGCACATGCTACCACTCCTTCCTTGGACCGTCCCGACCGAATCCACAAGCACGGCTGCGCCCACAGCAGGCAGCAGCGACTCCGTGCCCTCGGCGGACAGGCGCTGGGCGCACTTTATGCGCTGTCAACGTCGGCTGCAAGGCCTTTTTTGTCTCTGCCGATTGGAACGGCACGCGGGGCCCGATGCGCCGGCTGGGGCTCGGGC